>Ga0265798_10000050_pt1 | contig 250246 bp, 228 predicted proteins | sample P3T30metagenome_FD_192430 | JGI IMG/M metagenome (GOLD analysis project Ga0265798, IMG submission 192430) | Plant litter microbial communities from East Loma Ridge, Irvine, California - P3 T30 | ecosystem: Environmental > Terrestrial > Plant litter > Unclassified | place: USA: California... | reverse complement strand
CTCGTTTTCAGTGGGGCAAAAGTACCAACTTTAACCCCACACTTCCAAATCTATTTAACATAAAATTTATATTTAATTCATATTTGACGGTAAACTGCTGAAATCGTGGGAGAAAAATTTTAATGAGATTGAGGATGGAGGATCGAAATTTTTCGTGTGGTAGGGCTGGCGAGTTGTAGGGTTTGAGAGATGGGTGTTCTAGCGTGGGAGGATTTTTGGAGGTGGACGTGAATGCCTGGAAAAGACCTGAGCCGAAGTGCAGGGAATAATTGGACAGAGAGAGAGAACGGTTGGAGAAGTAAAGTCTGCAGGGAAGATTGCGTTCGAACAATCTAAAGTCAAAGAGACCGGAGTGCAAGGAGAATTTACAGTTCATCCGATGGGGTAAGGATAGTTGTGCTTTATTCTGCAGTAGATTTTTGAGCATCGTTGCAGAGTGTGGGCAAGCCCCGGTTGATAGGAGTGGAGAATTTATACATCTAAAATACTACGGATTTAAAGTACGTATTAAAAGTAAGTCATGTGGCGCTCCTACGGAGCTCATGCTCCATATTGTAAATTATACTACAAACAGGACGCTCCTACGGAGCTTTAATATTTGCGGGATATTACAAATGTATCGCACCTACGGAGCTCATACTCTTAATTGTAGATTAAACTACAAACAGGACGCTCCTAAGGAGCTTGAATGTTTGCGGGATATTACAAATGTATCGCACCTACGGAGCTCATATTCTTAATTGTAGATTAAACTACAAACAGGACGCTCCTACGGAGCTTGAATGTTTGCGGGATATTACAAACGTACCGCCATTACAGAGCTTAATATTGATGTCGTTTATTAACTATTCACAATATCGCTCTTACGGAGCTCGGATTTAGTGTTCACGCTTGCGCTACCAACTAATGTACCTACATAAGTCTTGATTGATTCGGGAAAGTTTACGCCAGCCGATATTATTATAAGGTCTATGTCGAATTTTATTGAAATGTTGGTTATGAGATTTACTTGACAAATACATCCTTAATCTAAAATGTAATTTTTACTTTGACAAATAGCAATACAAACGCCGCCACCCTAGCCCCGATAAGAGCGGCATCCTTTTTCTGGTTGCCGATGCAAGCAGCGGTAAGAAGAAAAAGATACAGCGGAGAGCGGGAGAAAGCTACTAAAGAAAAATGAAGCGTAAAAGGTTGTTATATATAAAAGTAATTGAAGTCGTTGAAAAAATCTGTACTCCGATTAGAAATATCGTTTGATGAGTATCTTATATATATAGTAACCGAGAAGGCAACCGATAGTGTCTGCAACGATGTCTAAGGTTTCCATGGATCTACCGAAACCCATTTCTTCCTGAAGGATTTCTGTGAGGAATGCGTAAATAAGGATGATCTGAAAAAAGAAAGAAAACTTGATTCTCGGGAAAGCCGCCATAAATGAGAAACCGAGCATTGCAAATATTCCCAGATGCAAAACTTTGTCAATTCCATCGAACATAAAGAAATATTCGTGATTTTCTACTCCCGGACGCAGGAGCATATAAGTAAGAAATGCCCAATAAATGGGCAGTATCTTTATAAATATGTTTGAAATCTTATCCAATGATTGCCTGATATTCTTCTGCAGAAAGCAATTCTGACTGATCTGCACCGTCAGCAATCTCCAATTTGATAATCCAGCCGTTTCCGTAAGGTTCTGTGTTTAGTAATTCCGGCTGATCTTCTAACGCAGCATTGAACTCAATTACTTTACCAGAAATTGGCAAGAACAAATCTGAAACTGTTTTGACAGCTTCTACACTTCCGAAAACATCTCCTCCATTGATATCATCATCTACCGTATCTACATCTACATAAACGATATCTCCTAATTCTCCCTGCGCAAAGTCTGTAATACCAATTGTAGCAATATTACCTTCGATCTTTACCCATTCGTGATCTTTAGTGTACTTTAATTCTGATGGTGTGTTCATTTTAATTTTTTATTTAATATTGACAAATTTATTCAAAATACAGATATGCTCAAAGAAAATAAATAATTATTTAAAAAGTAACCTAAAAGCGGGAAGATTGGAATTTGAGAAGATTTACATAGGTGACTAAATTTAAGTTTACTTATATAAACACTGCTAAATTTTATTTGAAGTATTTCTTTTTTACTTAAATTCATCATTTAATACATAAAGGTAAAAGTTTAAAATGATTAATAACCAAATTCATCAATACTATAACAATCTCGCAAAGACCTATGATGAAAACAGGTTTGAAAATTCTTATGGAAAATATATCGATGCACAGGAAAGATATTTTTTGAATTCCTTTTTTATAAACAAAAATTATTCTAACGTTTTAGATTCAGGCTGCGGAACCGGAAGGTTATTGAATTTCGCAACGCATGGCTCAGACTTCAGTCAGGAAATGCTGAATATAGCTCAGTAAAAATTCCCTCAGAAACAATTAAAGATCGGAGAGATTTCAAATATTCCTTTCGAGGAAAACTTTGACTGTATGTTCTGTTTTCATGTCATCATGCATCAGACCAAGCAGGAAACTGAGAATTTTCTTAGTGAATGTCACAACAAATTAAATAAAGAAGGAATTTTGATTTTTGATTATACGATTAAATCAAGAAGAAAAGTAAGTTCTCCACAAGAAGATTGGCATGCAAATAATTCATTTAAACCCAATGAAATTTTAGATTTAATAAAAAGTGATTGGAAAGTTATCGAAACAAGAGGAGTTTTATTTTTCCCAATTCATAGAATTCCAAAAGGTTTCAGGAAAATGTTTTTACCTTTAGATATTATGATTTGTAAAACATTTCTAAAAAATTGGGCATCGTATCAAATTGTCGTCATGAAAAAACAATGAAGCAGTTTATCAAAAATTCTCTTCCTTATCCATGGAAATTGCAGTACAGATTATTGCAAAGGATTTTCAATGAAAAGAAAAACGGATACTTATATGCTAAAAATTATTTAAACGAAGATATTGGGAATTATAAAGTTGACTTTAAACAAAACATCCGAAAAGGAGATTTTTATGAAAATAAAATCCATAATTTAAAAATCGTCTGTGAAAAAATCAACAATATTATCATTAAGCCAAATGAGGTTTTTTCTTTTTGGAAAGTAGTTGGCAAACCAAGCAAAAAAACAATTTCAAAGAAGGCAGAAATTTAGTCAAAAACAATATTTCACAGGATTTTGGTGGCGGAATTTGTCAGTTTTCATCGATTTTATATTGTTCATCGTTACAATACGGATTGGAAATCTTGGAAAGACATTCTCATTCTATTGACATTTACAAGGAAAACGAGCGTTTTACTCCCTTAGGTTCAGATTCCACAGTTGTTTTTGGGTATAAAGATTTACAAATAAAAAATAATTTTCCGTTTCCGATACAATTCAAATGTTGGGTACAGGAAAATGAGCTTTACCTCAGCATTCGCTCTCAAAATGAGATTAAATTGAAAACTATAAATTTTAAATATCAAAAAACAGAAAATGGAGTTTGGGTAGAAACCGTAAATAATGACCAAACTTTATTTAAAAATTTCTATATTCGTTTATGAACTTTCTTGCCCACTCTTTTCTTACTTTCAATGACGGACAAATTGTCGGGCAGTTTCTCGAAGATTTCATCCGAAACAGAGACCGTTATTCTTTCCCAAAAGATATTCAGGACGGCATTACACTGCATCGTGAGATTGATACCTTTACTGATTCTCATCCTGCTATTCACGAAGCAAAAAAAGTCTTCAGTCCGCTTGTAAGGTTGTATGCCGGAGCTTTTGTGGATGTTTCTTTGGATTATTTTGTAGCCAATGACTTACAGCTAAATTCTTTGCAGGGCTGGAAAAACCATTCATTAAAAGTATACAGAGTTCTTCATGAGCACTACGAATTTCTACCGGATAATTTCAGATACATGCTTACCAGAATGGAACAGGATAACTGGCTGTACAACTACCGCCACGATCAGAATATAAAATTCAGTATGAGAAATGTTTTGAATAAAGCTAAATATTTAGACAAAGATATTCCGGTATTTGAGGCTTTTTTAGACAATAAAGATGTTCTGCAGAAATGCTATGATGATTTTTTTCCTGACCTTTTAGCTCATGCAAAAAAAGTGAATGAGAATTTCTAATGAGATTTTTTAAAATCTTCCTACAAAACTTATTCCTGCGGCACCAACATTAAAATCCCAGGAAATTTTATTTTTAAATTTCAGTTCCTGATTGTATTTTTTATCTTCTTCATACTTCTCTTTTCGCTTTAAGAATTTATCAATTCCTTCTACTGCGGCAATACTTATAGCAGAACTCAAAACTACATCCGTCAACCAATGAGCACCTTCCAAAACTCTGGAAGCAGGCACTATCGCTCCTACCGTCAAAATTCCGGCTTTGATCCATGGGCTTTTAAACTGTTTTGACAAAGCATAAGTTGTAGTTACAGCGAGAACCGTATGTCCAGAAGGAAAACTGCGATACATAAAATCGCCACCAAAAGGTTTAAAATGATTTTTCCCAAGCCCAGCGCCTGGTCTTGCTCTTCCTGTAGCAGATTTTGAAATTTGCTGAATTGCGCCAGTGGTGCTGGCTGCCGTTATCATCAGCACGCCGGCTCTTCTTAGTTTTTCACTGTTGGTCAAAAGGCCGGTTACATAAACTGCACCTGTAATCCCGTAATTGATCTGAGGACTGCCAAAATAACTTCCAAATTTGGTAATTGTTTTAGGAACTTTGCTGTTGTTTTCCATAAAAAAACGGCTGGTATCTTCATCCACCAGATAAAGTATCCACACACCCAAAACTGTAGCTCCTACCCTCGTGAAATCAGCTTTTTTCCATTGGAAAGGTCTGGTAAATACATTGGCAAAACCGCCTCCCATTGCAACAACATCATATTTAAGATGCCCCCAAATATCGTTTTTTCTCTTCAACTTAAGATTATTAACGGAATCTAATTTTTGATTCTCAAAAACCAATGAATCTTGAGTTTGAACAAAAACACTATCTGAATTTTTCACTGCAATACTATCTTGTTGTGAAAACATCATTTGAAAAAAGAACAGGCTAAATAATACAGCCAATTTTGTCATCTTCATAAAGTAAAAATATCCCGCAAATTTACATCTTTGATTTCACTTTTTAGCTACTTAAAACTGTTGAAACAAATATCGATTCGGATATGTTAACTTTTCACTTTTACGGTTTCCGTTGACGATGATGTGAACTAAATTGATCTGGTCATCAAATAAATTATACAAGAAGCTCACCGCAGTTTCTACTTTTTTCGGATTTTCTACTTTTTCAGATTCCAGATAAACATTCACCGATTCACTGTCTTCTTCGTAACCTACGTAATTGATTTTTAAAAACTCGTTATCTGTTTTGAGTTTAAAATATTCTGATGCGTAATTCTTCAAAGCTTCATTAATCTGAGCTTTGTATTTCGGATCATTAAAATGAAATGGCTTTCCATATTTTTTGCCAAGACCATTTTCTAAATCATCCAAGAAAAATCTTCCGGTAATCTCAAAAGTTTTTGATTTTGAATTGTAATTGATTTCCACCGAACCAACGTGGTAAGGATGTACTTCTTTGGCAAAAGAAAGCAGCAGTAAAAGGGACGCTAAAAAAACAAAAAACCTTCTCATATCTATAAACTCATTGATCGTTCAAATCTGTTCCGAAATTAATCATTATTTTCGTAAACGTAATATTCATAACATAATGCAGGACTTTTTATTTTATTTAAAACTCGGTTGGGAACATATTATTTCACTGGATGCGCTTGATCATCAGCTTTTTGTTTTAGCATTAATTGCCGTTTACACTTCAAAAGACTGGAAAAAAATCCTGATTCTGGTGACTGCATTTACGATAGGACATTCCATCACATTGGCTTTAAGTATTCTCAATGTAGTAAGACTTCCTTCAGATTGGGTAGAATTTCTGATTCCGCTGACGATTGTTCTGACGGCGGCCGGAAATATTTTAATGAAAAATAAAAAGCAGACGCAGAATAAAACCAATTATTATTTGGCATTGTTTTTCGGGCTGATTCACGGATTGGGATTTGCCAATACCGCAAGAGTGATGATTGCGAAAAGTCAGAGCATTGCCGTTCCGCTTTTAGGTTTTAATATTGGCTTAGAAATCGGTCAAATCGTAATTGTACTGGCCATATTGATATTGCTTTTTATTCTTTTAAATCTTTTTAAAATCAATAAAAAAGATTGGATTCTTTTTATATCATCAGGAGTTTTTGCATTAGCGTTAAAAATGACTTTGGAAAGAATTCCTTTTTAAACTATACATTGCTACATATTGTTTGAAGAATCACCGTTCACATCGCTAGAACATTATTTTGCGTTGCGAGAATGTGATTTAACATTACAAGAATATTGTTTTACAACGTAAGAATAGAAGTTTGCATCGCAAGAATATAACTTTACATCACAAGAATTGAAGTTTTCATCGCAAGAATAGAACTTTGCATCACAAGAATAGAACTTCACATCGCGACAATATTAAAACATCTCCTTCAAATATTATTTCGGACAATAAAAAGCTCAAACAAATAATGGTTTTTGAGGAGATTTCACCCATTCCCTCATTTCTGAATACCCTGATATCTGTTTATTTATAAATAATTAAATCAACACTTGAAACATTTCTAAATTTTCAACTACTTATTATTATATTTGATCATTCTTAAATTATTCGTCTATGCAACTAAAAATAACGGCACTTTCGCTATTTCTATATATAAGTGTTTCTGCCCAAAATATTCAAAATAATCCGGGAAGTAATCACGGGAACAGATTTGAACAGTTGGGAACTATTCTTCCTACTCCCAATGTTTACAGAACGGCTTCAGGAGCTCCGGGACAGGCGTATTGGCAAAACAGAGCAGATTACGACATCACCGCATATCTCGACGAAGATAAAAGAAATTTAAAAGGTTCAGAAACGGTTACCTATCACAATAATTCGCCGGACGATTTAGATTATATCTGGCTACAATTGGATGAGAACCAACAATCAACTGTAAAAAAAGCAGATTATCAGTTCTCCTCTACCCTGCCGAAATCTTTGAATGACCAGCAATTAAAGACTACAGACCTTCCTGCAAAAGACAATGGCTACGGAGTTAATCTTGAAAAAGTAACCGATGCTTCGGGAAATCCTCTGAAATACACCGTCAACAAAACGATGATGCGTATTGATTTGCCTAAAGTTTTAAAGAAAGGTGAAAAATTCATCTTTAAAATCGACTGGAATTACAACATCCCAAACCGTACGAAAATGGGCGGCCGTGGCGGTTACGAAAATTTCGCAGAAGACGGCAATGATTTGTACACCATCACGCAATGGTTCCCAAGAATGTGCGTTTACAGTGATTTTCAGGGTTGGCAGAATCATCAGTTTACCGGAAGAGGTGAATTCGCTTTGGTTTTCGGAAATTATAAAGTTTCGATGAACGTTCCGGCTGACCACGTGATCGGTGGAACCGGAGAATGTAAAAACTACGAACAGGTTTTAACTCCTGAACAATTATCAAGATATAAGAAATCACAGACTTCAAACGAGCCTGTAGAAATTGTGACTCTGGATGAAGCTAAAAAAGCAGAGAAAAACCATTCAAAACAGAGAAAAACATGGATTTTTGAAGCGAAAGATGTGAGAGATTTTGCATGGACGGCTTCAAGAAAATTTGTTTGGGATGCAATGGGCGTTACGATTCCTGAAAACAATAATAAGGTAATGGCGATGAGTTTCTACCCAAAAGAAGCTTACGGTTTGTACAGAAAATTCTCTACAAAAGCTGTTGCTCATACGATTAAAACCTATTCAGAATTCACGGTTCCCTACCCTTATCCGGTTGCACAGTCTGTGGAAGCTTCGAATGGAATGGAATATCCTATGATCTGCTTCAACTTTGGACGAACCGAAAAAGACGGAACGTATTCGGAAGGCATAAAAAACGGAATGATAGGAGTAATCATTCATGAAGTGGGGCACAACTTTTTCCCGATGATCATCAATTCAGACGAGAGACAATGGAGCTGGATGGATGAAGGTTTAAATACATTCACAGAATATTTAACGGAAGAAAAATGGGACAATAAATTCCCTTCAAAACGTGGTCCGGCGTGGACGATTACTGATTATATGAAGCTGCCAAAAGATCAGTTGGAACCGATTATGAGTAATTCTGAAAACATTATTCAGTTTGGTCCGAACGCTTATTCTAAGCCGGCAACCGGATTGAATATTCTTCGTGAAACCATTATGGGAAGAGAACTTTTCGACAAGGCATTTAAAACGTATTCAAAAAGATGGGCTTTCAAACATCCCGAACCGGCAGATTTCTTCAGAACAATGGAGGATGCGAGCGGTGAAGACTTGGATTGGTTTTGGAAAGGCTGGTTTTACGGAACCGATCCTGTAGACATTGCGATTGATAAGGTTACGATTGCAACTCCCGACTTAACTGCATTAAAACAAGCTGAGGAAACCAAATATAAAGTGGATAAACCTCTGCAAAATGAATTTGAAGATATTTCTAAAATCAGAAACAAAGAAGACAAAACCATTACCTTCGAAGTAGAGAAAGATAAAGACCTTCAGGATTTTTACTACCTTTACGATCGCGGTCAGGAAAAAGTAGACGCTGATAAAGAATACAGTATCAAAACGGAAGGAAGCGAACCTTTAGATAAAAAAGACCAGGATAAATTTAAAAATATCAAAGCGTATCAAATCGATTTTGTGAACAAAGGCGGTTTGGTAATGCCTATCATTCTTGAATTCACCTTCGAAGACGGATCAAAATTAAAAGATAAATCATCTGCTCAAATCTGGAGACATAATGAGAAGAAAGCTTCGAAGACCTTTTATTTTGACAAAAAATTAAAATCTGTTCAGCTTGACCCAATGAGAGAGACTGCAGATATTGATACTTCAAACAACTTCTGGAGCAACGACCAGACCAGCTCTGAAACTTCAAAATTCCAGGTTTTCAAAGAAAAACAGGACGGCGCAGTAAGAGGTGGTGCCAATGGAAAAGTGAATCCGATGCAGGCGGTTAAGAAGAAATAGGTTTAAATATTTTTATTTAACTTTATTAAAATTTAGAAAGATGGAAACTATAAAATTAAGTATCGAAATAGAAAAAGAACGCCTTCCATTGATCAAAAAATTTCTTGAAAATATAAAAGGAATTGTAAAAGTGGAAGAAGAAGATCAACTTTTGGAGAGTTTTTTAATGATGGAAAATCAATTTTTAAAAGGTAATCTTGATATTGTATCAGAAGAAAGTTTTAAAAAAAACATTGAGGAAAAAGTATGCAAGTTGTACTCTCAAAAGTAGCAGACATTCATTACAATGAGATACTAGCTCAGCTTTCGAAAAAATGGACTGAGAAAGAAATCAGAGTTTTCATCTCAGAATACGAGTCTGTGGTTGAAAATGTAAAAATAAAGTTGGTTTCTTATCCTTATTATTCTAAGAAAGATAAAATTCAGTTTGCTTTGATGGGTAAAAAGAATGTGAAAATGTTCTTTAAGGTTTATCCAAAAGAAAATACATTATTTGTTTTTGATTTTTTTATTGTGAGAAAAGATCCAAACAAACTATACAAACCATAAAAAAGTCATTCATCTCGAATGACTTTTTTTCTGCCAAAATTTCACATCTTTAAAAAAAACCTGCCAAAAATCTCGTTTCGGTTGCTTGGCACAGATTTAGAGAATTTCAACACAGAAATAATTAAAAAATAAAAATATTATGTCAGTAAACTTTAAACCCCTAGCAGACAGAGTGCTTATCGAGCCTATCGCTGCAGAAACTAAAACAGCTTCAGGTATTATTATTCCGGACACTGCAAAAGAAAAACCACAAGAAGGTACAGTAGTAGCAGTAGGTCCCGGTAAAGTAGACGAGCCTACCACTGTAAAAGTAGGTGACAAAGTTCTTTATGGAAAATATTCAGGTTCTGAATTAAAATTAGACGGAAAAGATTTCTTAATCGTAAAAGAGGGAGATCTATTGGGTGTAATTGGATAAGATTCCATACATCAGATTTCAGACTATTCAAACTAAATTCAAATTAAAAACAAATGTTAAATGTCTAACTTCTGACATCTAACATCTAATATCTAATCAAAATGGCAAAAGAAATAAAATTCGATATCGAGTCAAGAGACGCTCTAAAAAGAGGTGTTGATGCATTGGCTAATGCAGTAAAAGTAACTTTAGGACCAAAAGGTAGAAACGTTGTCATCGAAAAATCTTTCGGTGCACCTCACGTTACTAAAGATGGTGTTTCTGTAGCAAAAGAAATCGAACTTGAAGACAGAGTAGAAAATATGGGAGCGCAAATGGTAAAAGAAGTTGCTTCCAAAACCAATGATATTGCAGGAGATGGTACAACTACCGCTACTGTTTTGGCACAGGCTATCGTGAGAGAAGGTCTTAAAAATGTAGCTGCCGGTGCAAACCCAATGGACTTGAAAAGAGGAATCGACAAAGCAGTAACTGCTGTTGTTGCTAACCTAAAAGAGCAGTCTAAACAAGTTGGTGATTCTACAGAAATGGTGAAGCAGGTTGCTTCAGTTTCTGCAAACAACGACGAAACAATCGGATCTTTGATCGCTGAAGCTTTCGGAAAAGTAGGTAAAGAAGGTGTAATCACTGTAGAAGAAGCGAAAGGTATCGATACAACGGTAGATGTTGTGGAAGGTATGCAGTTTGACAGAGGATACCAGTCTCCATATTTCGTGACGAATCCTGAAAAAATGACCGTTGAATTGGAAAACCCTTACATTCTTTTAGTAGAGAAAAAAATCTCTTCAATGAAAGAATTGCTTCCTGTTCTTGAGCCGATCGCACAAAGCGGAAAATCTTTATTGATTATTTCTGAAGAAGTTGAAGGTGAAGCTTTGGCAACTTTAGTAGTAAATAAATTAAGAGGTTCTCTTAAAATTGCTGCTGTAAAAGCTCCGGGATTTGGAGACAGAAGAAAAGCAATGTTGGAAGATATCGCAATCTTAACAGGTGGTCAGGTGATCTCTGAAGAGCAAGGTTTCACAATGGAAAACGTATCTCTGGATATGTTGGGAACTGCTGAAAAAGTATCGATCGACAAAGACAACACAACGGTTGTAAACGGTGGTGGTGAAGAAAGCAAGATCAAAGGTAGAGTAAACCAGATCAAAGCTCAGATGGAAACGACTACTTCTGACTACGACAGAGAAAAACTACAGGAAAGATTGGCTAAATTAGCCGGTGGTGTTGCCGTACTTTACGTAGGTGCAGCTTCTGAAGTTGAAATGAAAGAGAAAAAAGACAGAGTTGATGATGCGTTAAACGCTACGAGAGCAGCTGTTGAAGAAGGTATCGTTGCCGGTGGTGGTGTTGCTTTTGTAAGAGCAATCTCTGCTTTGGCTAACCTTGAAGGAATCAATGCTGATGAAACTACAGGGATCAAAATAGTGAAAAGAGCGATCGAAGAGCCATTGAGACAAATCGTTGCTAACGCAGGAGGTGAAGGTTCTGTAATCGTAGCTAAAGTTGCTGAAGGCAGCGGAGACTTCGGATACAATGCTAAAACTGACGAGTATGTAAACATGCTTGAAGCAGGTATAATCGACCCTACGAAAGTAACAAGAGTTGCCCTTGAAAATGCAGCTTCAGTTTCTGGAATGCTATTGACAACAGAATGTGTAATCACTGAAGTGAAAAGCGCAGAACCTGCTATGCCAATGGGAGGTGGAATGCCGGGAATGATGTAACACGGCGTGTCGCCGAGACAATTTATATATAAACCGTTCTGCTTTTCGTGGAGCGGTTTTTTAATAGAAAACTATACATATGCCGACAAACAGAGACGATTTTTCGCCCAAAATAGTTGATATTCTTGCAAAAAGAGTTAGTTACAGATGTTCAAATCCTAAATGCAGAAAAAATACAGTTGGTTCTAACCATTTACAAGATAAAGCAACAATAGTGGGAATTGCTGCACATATAACAGCAGCATCTCCTGGTGGACCTAGATATAATAAATACCTAACTACTGAAGAAAGAAAAAATATAAATAATGGTATTTGGCTTTGTGGGAGTTGTTCTATCTTAATAGACAAAGACCCTTTTTCATATCCATCTCATCTACTTGAAGAATGGAAAACAAACGCAGAAAAGCAATCCAGTGAATCACTACTTATAAATCGAATGTCGGAGTTTGAAGAACCTAACTCTAAGAACCTTCATGATAGAATGATGAATTTTGTTTATCAACAATTGGATAGATTTGAAAAAGCATTACAAAAATTAGAGTTAGTACATAAAGGCTTGCCAATCCGTGATAATGAAGCTTTGTATTTTTTATATGAAAACTTAGAATACATTAACCCTACATTTGCTAAAACAAGAGAAGATAGATTAAATATTGCTTTAAACAGAAAAACGGCAATATTAAATAATTTAAATATAATTAATGATTCACAAGACAAATTATTAACTTTTATTATATCAACTGATAATTGTCTTTTAACATTGAATGAAATTTTAGATACAAGTGAATTAACACTTGAAGACCAAAAAGAATTTAGAACTATTTTTTTCAAAAATTTGGGATTTATGTTTCTTAGTGTGATGGAGAGAATATATATTACAGTTTATTTAACTAGAATGCATAGATCTGATTTGGAAATAGATACTAACAATCTATCATCCATCTTGACAATTTTAAATAAAATTCAGTATTTTCATATTTTTCATCATAGTAAAAAGTATAACTAACTGTTCACCGCTAGTGCGAGCGTCACTCCCGTACCAACAATCACAAAACCGCTCCCATCCGAGCGGTTCTCATTTTTTAATATAATCTGTAAATTAAAAAACCACGCTTTTTGTCTGGAATTCCAGCCTAATGGGTTGGTCGCCGAATCATTTTGGTTGGTTAATAAGATTACAGTACGGAAGTTATATTTTTTGAACGGTTTTTCTATTTCAAAACGAATTCAATATCTCTTACTTCCGATCCGTGACTTTTCCCTATATTTAAAACATATTTTTATACACAGAAATCAATTAAACCCGCCCATCGCAAATCTGCAAACCGTTATGTGTAATATAAACCAAAAATAGAAATGAAAATAAAAAAAATATTATTCAGCATATTAACCGCTCTTGTTTTAATCATATCAATATTCCTTTACATGAATAGGGATAAATTTGTCTATGTAGGTTCAGTAGATATTATTGAAGTCGATTGCAGCAAAAAACGTCAAATCTTGAGCGAAGTTTTAGAAAGTGACCAAAGGATTAGAAAATCAAATGAACTCATCAAATACGCTAAAGAAGATCATAGGAATCAGGAATTAGTGATTAGCATTATTGAAAAGTGTGGTATGCCGACATTAAAGGAGGTGGGTCAAAGACAAATGGATGCAATCTGGTTGGGACTACAACATAGTACTGAAGAAATCAGAAAAAAGTATTTTCCACAAATAGAGAAAGCGGTAAAAAATGGAGACTTATCTAAACAGCAATATGCATTGATGAAAGATAGGATGTTAATGGACGAAGGAAAACCCCAAATCTATGGTTCACAAATAGAAAATGGTAAATTGTATAAATTAGAAAATCCTGAAACTGTAAACGAAAGAAGAAAAGAAATGGGATTGGAACCAATAGAGGATTATTTAAAGTATTTTAATATTCAGTTCAATCCGAATTAAAATACTACACCCAAAAACATAAACCCCTCATTGCAAATTCATTATAATTGTTCGATTATCTAATTTCATTATCAAAATAATAAAAACGAGCCTTCAACACTCATCATCGAGTATTGAAGGCTCGTTTTTGAGACTCAAAGACTCGACAATGTGGTAAAAGACTCTTCAACGAGTATAAAAGCCTGGTTTTGAGTATAAAACACTGGATGCCGAATGTAAAAGATTGGATAGTGAGTCTTTAAGAATGAAAACCGACTCTTTTACGGTGATTACCGACTACTAAAGAGTCTATTTTGAGTTTTTAAAAAGAAAAAAAAGATGACGGTTGTCCACTTGACTTTCTAGATTTTCAATCCGCCATTTTTCCCTATATTTAAAACATATTTTTCAACACAGAAAATTCATTAAACCAAATCTCAACGCCATTGAAAACAAAATTATTACTCCTTTCACTTTTCGGTTTTTGTTTAGCCAGTGCACAAACCTTAAATTTTAAACATCTTTCGGATATGTCTGTGAGAAGAGGAGCTGTAACCAGTGCCATTGCAGGTGACAACATCTATGTGAGCAACGGGTATAAAGATTCGGATGGTAATGCTACTTTTATTGAGAAATACAGTATTAAAGATAACTGTTGGAGTGTAATCAATTCTACTTTGGTTCCTAAAAGATTCGCCAATTCGGAGACTTACGGTAATAAAGTTTATATTTTTAACGGGTGGGGAAACAGCCATCTTGAAATTATAGACCTCGAAACTCATCAGAAAACAAAGGGAGCTGTCAACCGTGCCTACACAGGAAATGCCGGTTCTGCCATCCATAACGGAAAAATATATACGTTCGGAGGAAGTGGGCTCAACAATGCCGCCACCACAGTATTTTCTGATAGATTCCAATATTACGACATTGCTTCAGATACATGGCATCCATTACCGGATATGCCATCAGCCAGAGAAGCAAGGGGCAAAATAGTGAATGATAAGCTTTATGTAATCGGTGGTTTTAACGGTACATCATCCCGCCTGGTCAATGTGTTTGATCTCAATAAAAATGAGTGGACTGATCAATATACGATGCCTGCTGCGATATCGGGTCATTCATTAGCAGTATCCGGTACTAAGATTTTTATTGCAGGCGGTTATAACAATCAAAATTTTCTGGCCTATTTTGATACAGAAACCAATAAATTACATAAATTATCATCCAATATGATTCCCAGAAGACATGCTGCTGCAGAAATATATAACAATAAGTTATATATCATGGGTGGAAGTACAGCATCCTCAACAAAATCATCTATTAAAAGCATTCAGGTTGCAGATATTAGCGAAGAAGTTCTTTCCGCTAAATAAACCAATGAAGATGTATTTAAATCAAAAGTTTTTTCCCGCTCCGCAAGATCTCCCGACTTTGAGGCAGTATTAAAAAAATCTGATTTTATAAAATACCAACCTTGTCAAGGTTCAAAACCTTGACAAGGTTAATTAAATTTCAAATTTATTTGTTGAAGAGCTCAACTCCTTCATGAAGGCAGTCAAGCATTTCGTTGAGTTGTTCAAGTGCTTCGTTAAGGCGTTTAAGTGTTTCGGAGAAGCGTTCAAGTAATTCGAAGAAGCAACCAACCACTCCGAAGAGCCGATCAAGTACTCCGAAGACGCAATCAACCACTCCGAAGAGACAATCAACCACTTCGAAGAGGCAATCAAGTACAATTTATTATATTTCAGCACTTTACAGATCTTTTCAAATCTAAAGAATATCCAGAATGTTATCGGCAGTTACTTTTAAAAAGCAATTAAGCCAAATATTTTTCTTAAACCCCAACTTCAAGCCTATACCCTTTTCCCCGTATCACCACAATTTTAACGTTCGGATCGATCTCCAGTTTCTTTCTGAGTTTTGAGATGAACATATCCAGACTTCGACCCACGATAACACCGTCATCTTCCCAGATTTCTTTTTGCAGCCGGCTTCTCTCGATGATTTCGTTGGGAGACGAAGCGAAAATGAGTAATACCCGACTTTCCGTTGCGGTAAGGTCTGTTGTTAGGTCGTTCATGATGAGTTTCCTGTTTTTCGCATCAAACAATACCGAGCCCAAAGTGAACAAATCAGTTTGCTGATTTTCGGGTACAGATTTTCTCGACTTTACAGATTTAGATCTGAAAAAAATAAAACCGATCAGTGCTAAAAATGACAGACCGCCCAAAATATATCCACTTTTTGCCGTGTTGATTCCTGTTGGTTTGAATTTAACGTTGATCGTGTAGCAACCTTTGGGTTGCTTTCTTCCTAAACAGGCTACAAAATCATCTTTTTTATTTTTCGATACTCCATATCCATAAGCTATACTGGAGTTGCCACAGTTCAGAACATTAACAATATAATCACTCGCAAGCGGGTCTTTTGACAATACTCGTTTGGTAAGATTTACCAGTGAGTCAGGTTGAAAAGTAAACTCATTCTCAAAGCTGATTTGATATTCATTTTCCGAGATCTTTTTTACCGGAAGCACTCTTGATGTACGGTCTCCCGATTGTAAAAGTAACTCATGTCCTATTCTGCGGAGTAACACTTCCCTTTTGGCAAAATCAAAGTCATCCTTATCCTCCTTACTGAAAGCCGCACAGATGACAAAGATCAATGAGATAATTATAAATCCTAAAAAGTATTTTCGCTTTCCTGAGAGGAGATTTTGACTAAGATGCATCGTGTCAAGTTAATATTTACAAAGTTTACAATTTTATTTACAATCTAAATCCCAAAAGAAGAAATATATCAAAGTATTTTCGCTGAGTCAAGTTTGATAGCCTATTAAAAACAAAAGTAGGTTTCAAATCTGACTTATAAAGAAACTTACATTTAATTTAAAATTAAAAACTATGAAAAAAGTAATTTTTGCGCTAGTGCTACCACTGATTGTGGTGAGCGGACTACTATTCGCCAATCTTAAAATCAAAAATGAAACGAGTAAGAAGCTAATTCAAAAGCAATTGTCTGCTACTGACAAGAATGCCGAGATGAAAAAATGGGAAGCTACTCCTGATGGTAAAAAGTTTAAAGAATGGGAAGTTTCTCTCCGAGGTAAAAAAGTATATACCGCTGAAGCTAAAATACGGAAGAACCTTAGAGAGTACACCGAAATGGAAGGAGTGCTAACTTCTCTTTCTCTTCCGCCGGGCTCAAGATTAGGATTCGGAGTGATGGTGAGAATTAATAATGATGATTATATTGTAACATTTGATGCAACAAAGTCTCAACTTGAGAATCTGCAAAAACTTAAGGTGAATGATAAAATTATCATAAAAAGCCATTATGTATCTCATGCTCCGAAGTATTCATATCCCATAATATCCTGCGGATATCTGGCACGTGATCATAAGGTAGTTTTTAAACGCATCCCTCGTAAAGGCGGTTGCTGAGTAGATATCTCTTAAGAGTTTTCCTGTTTAAAAACAAATTCTTAAGTTTACAGGTTGTACAAAATCCTGCTAAACACTCAGAAAATGGAAAATAAAAAAGAAAATATTCTCGACAATGGGCCATTCTATCACGGTACAAAAGCAGATCTGCAGATCGGAGACTTCCTGACTGCAGGTTTCGAATCAAATTATTATCATGAAATTATCATGAATCATATCTACTTCACCGCTCTGCAAAATGGTGCCGGATTAGCCGCTGCATTAGCAAAAGGAGATGGCGAAGAAAGGATTTACATTGTAGAACCTACAGGTGCATTTGAGAATGATCCTAATGTAACTGATAAAAAATTCCCGGGAAATCCTACCCGATCGTACAGAAGTTCGGAACCTGTAAAGGTTGTGGGTGAAATAAAAGAATGGATCAGATTAACAGACGAAGAGCTCCAAAACTGGAGAGAAAGAATTGCAACGCTTCGTAAAAATCCGGATGCGGAGATTATCAATTAATACGACATTGAAAATTAATTTTAGTTAAAAGAATTCATATCATTAAACATGAAAAATAACGAAAGAATTTACAACATGTCCTTTGCCGGAGTTTATCCTCACTACATCACAAAAGCTGAAAAGAAAGGACGTACAAAAGAAGAAGTTCATGAAATTATTTTCTGGCTGACCGGTTATGATGAAATAACTTTTCAGGAAAAATTGGAAAACAAAACCAGCTTCAGGACATTTTTTGAACAGGCTCCTCAAATTAATCCCAATGTCTCTTTAATAAAAGGTGTAATCTGCGGATATCGTGTTGAAGAAATTGAAGATGATTTAATGCGGAATATCCGTTATCTCGATAAACTGATCGACGAATTAGCCAAAGGAAAATCGATGGATAAAATTTTAAGGAAGTAAATTTGTGACTGGTTTTAAAACAATAAGCCTCTTATTCAAAAAGTATTTTCCGTACTGCAAAAGGGATTTGACTACTGCCAAAAATATTTTTTCCACTGCTAAAAAATAATACAGCACTTTCAAAATCTTTCATTATGAAATAAATAAAAAAACCGATTTATTTTTTGATTATCTTTATAAAAAAAGTAAACATGAAAACAACTCTATTCTTTTTAATGGCTTCAACAGCTGTATTATCGGCTCAAACCACAATTACAAAGGCATTTCATGATCCTAGTGTAGGCGATGTTGTTAATAATATCAATTTGGCAGGTACACCAGATAACTCTGCTGCAGGCGTGAATACTATTTTTAATAATTCTTCACTCACACAAGGTGGTGTAGTTTCCGGAACATATTCTGCACCGAGTACTGCTGAGGCTTCTTCTTACCCGGGGTCAACACTGAAATATGTCAACGGTTCTAACACTGTTTTTTACAAGCAAACTGCCGCAAAACTTGAAATTACAGGCTTGGTTACAACCGATGCAACTCTTAATTTCAGCACTAATAATGGTACATTTATATCTTATCCGGCTACTTACGGGTATTCAGAAACAGATAACGCCGCATCCGGAACATTTTCTACCCCGCAAGGTTCTGGTAATTTCAGTGGAACTATTAATCTTTCTGGTGATGCATGGGGAACTCTTCTCATTGGTTCTAAAACCTATACGAATGTTACCAGAATAAAATCTATACAAAACTTTATCCTTACTGTTTTTGGTTTTACGGCAGCTACAGTTGTTAATACCTCATATACTTATTATGATGCGACGCACAAATTCCCTTTGTTTACTACTACCAATGCTGTAATAACTCCAACAGGAGGTGCTGCACAGACTACCAGTGGTACCCAGGCTCTAAACGAAGTGTTTTTAGATACATCAGATTTTATAAAGAAAAATTCATTTAAAATTTATCCAAATCCAGCACAGGATTTTATTGAATTTAAAGGAGACATGTCAAATTATTCTAAAGCCAACATCTACAGCTTAGACGGGAAGCTGATTAAAACATCAGATTTAAAAGCCGGAAAAGTACAGGTTTCAGAATTACCCGCATCTTCTTACTTCATTGAAGTTTCAGGAAACAAAACACAGTCTGAAAGCGTAAAATTCATCAAAAAGTAATTATTATTAATTATTTAAAAAATATCCTGAGCCGTTCTAAGTTTTTAGAACGGTTTTTGATTAACGAAATAGTAATTGAATATTCTTTTAATTACAAATCACCGAATCGCATTTTATTTAATTAAATAAAAATCTTAAGCCATGAAAAAACTACTTATTCTTTTCCCGCTTTTTATTATTTCAGGAGCCTATGCACAGGAAATAACCACCTCAGAAGTAAACACCGTTCCGGAAGATAAAATGAATATCATTAAAACCAATATTACCGGCTATGCTTTCAGAAATATCAATCTGTCTTATGAGCGGTCGATTAACCGTTGGTTTGCCATCAATGTCGGTTTTGGAACCGTTGCCGAAGGTAAAGTTCCGTTTATGAATGCTTTTTTGAGTGAAGAAGATGAAAAAGATTTCCAGAATTTAAAAATTAAAGCGACCAATTTCACCATCGAACCGAGATTCTACATCGGCGAAGGCTACGGAAAAGGATTTTACTTTGCTCCCTACTACCGATATTCAAAAGTTTCTACCAATACGTTTGATTATACCTACGACTACACCGCATTCGGAACTACTCTGCCAATTCCGCTGAAAGGTTTGGGAGATGCGAAAGGAAACAGTGGCGGACTCATGGTTGGCGCACAGTTTTTTCTGAACAAGCAACATAGTTTTGTCTTAGACTTTTGGATTGCCGGGGCACATTACGGCTCAGGAAAAGGAGATTTCAGTTTAACGAGCGATATTTTTCTTACTCCCGAAATGCAGGCTGAGCTGAAAAGAGAAATAGAAAACCTTGATATTCCGTTTGTAGATTATACCGTAGAAACCAATTCAAATGGTGCAAGAATCAAAGTAGACGGTCCTTGGGCAGGTTTCAGAAGCGGATTTTCCCTGGGATACCGATTTTAATCAATCATCATAATAAAAAAACCGTTCACAAATTGTGAACGGTTTTTTTTATTTATACGCTTCTTTGAATTTTTCAATAAGATGATCGAGTGTGTGACGCTGCACATATACTGTTCTCACATCATCATATCGTGGGGATCTGTAAAAGACTTCATGGAAATCCATACTTCCATTTCCGACTTTTACCACTTTTTCAACATCAATGTTCAATTTCTTTAATTCTTCTTTTAAGACTTGAAATTCGTCTTGGATATTATTCATCTTTATATTTTGGTTTAAGTTAAAAAATCATCAATAATTATCAAACTAACCCCTATTAATTTCAACAGATGGTTAAATTTTTAATAAATTTAGTAATTTACTTCGAAATAACCATAGGGTTTTCGATAATTTTTACATTTATTCTAAATAACAAAAACTATACCTAACTGTATAGTTATTAATTTAAAGTTAATTCAATGTGAACTAAATGTTAACAAAATTAATAATATAGGGATTTTTTTGATGTAACAAACATGTAATTCTGTGGACTTATGATGAAGAAAACAATAAGCATGAACAGTACTACCACAAAGTCGACCCTGAAAGACTTTTTTGATTTTTTAAAGAAACCTAACGATCAACAGATTCATCTTTCCACTAAAGAAAGATTTGCTTTAATTTTCAGACTGTTAATTTTAGAATTATTATTTACTTTAATCATTGTTATACCTATTAATTATTTGATTGATAAATTCATGCCGATAAAAAATCCGAGCTTAGATTATCATTTTAATACAATCTATGCAATCATCTTTTTGATGGTTTTGACAGTTCCTTTTCTAGAAGAAATTATGTTCAGATCTATTTTAAGGTATCATTCATTTTTTGCAAAGAAAATCAGCAGAGAAAAATGGGATCGCTATTTTCCTTATCTGGTATACACAATGAGTATTGCTTTTGGTCTTGTACATGCGAGCAATTACTATAATGACTCTTTAACTTTTTATATTCTATCGCCATTAATACTTTTAAGCCAGCTTTCCGGCGGATTTGTACTCAGCTATATTCGGGTGAGAATCAATTTTTACTACGGATTTATTTATCATGCTTCATGGAATTTTATTGCTTCTTTGATCATTCCTTCAATTGTACTTTTATTTAGCAGTCCTGTTGTAGATCATTCTAAAAACTACAGCTTAGAAATCGATGAGAAAATACTTTTCAAACAAAGTGAAATTCAGTCGATTTCATTAAAGATTGAAAACAATAAGATTTATAAAATTGATGCGGAACAGCTTTATCTTCAGGATATCGTCGATCAGATTTATGGTGAAGAAAAATATTATGTTGATGAATATTTAATGGATATGGATTTTTCTTCTAAACAAGGCGTCACCAAAGAAGAATTTAAAAAGATTCTGGAAAAAGAATATGATATTGAATAAATTTTCAAGTCTAGATTTACTCTGTTCTTAAGAAATATCTATTAAAAGTGATTTTTAAATTTAACTCTTAAAAGAATTTGCAATCAAATAAGCAAATACATTTTACGCCATGAAAACATTTAACGCTCTTCTGATTTTGATTTCACTTACAGTTTCAGGTTCTGTTTTTGCACAAAAAAACACGCACAATAAATCTGATAATGTAAAGACAAGTACAGAAAAAAACGTGAGGACTTTACCTGATGAAAACGCTCCTCATTTCATGCAATTTGGAATCATGTCAAGAAATCACGATGAATTTAGAAAAAAATATGGCATTTCGGTAATTTACCAGAATTGTGTCATCAGCCAATTCCAATCTCAGAAAGCCAGAGAAAACAACCAGCTTATTGCTAAATCTCTCACAGAAAAATATGGAGATTCCTGGAGAAAAGATCTTGGGTTTATTCCTTACGGATTATAAATTATATCTTCTCTTCAACCTCAATCTCGTGTCTCAGCTGCGCTTTGTACAAAGTTGAATAATAACCATTATTAGCGAGAAGTTCAAGATGTTTTCCCTCTTCAACGATTTTCCCCTGATCCATCACGATGATTTTATCAGCTTTCTCAATAGTTGAAAGTCGGTGTGCGATAATGATTGAAGTTCTGTTTTTAGTAATTTTTTCGGTTGCTCTTTGAATCAGTTTTTCGCTTTCGTGATCAATTGATGAAGTTGCTTCATCTAAAATCAGGATTTTGGGATCAGATAAATACGCTCTTAAAAATGATAATAATTGTCTTTGCCCAAGTGAAATGGAAGAACCTCTTTCACTCACTACATATTCGTAACCACCAGGAAGACTTTCGATGAAATCATCAACTTCAATTTCCTTTGCGCCGGCTTTTATTTTTTCTAAAGTCACGCTGTCATCTCCAAATGCAAGATTCTCAAATATACTTCCGTGGAACAGGAAAACATCCTGTAAAACAACACCAATGTGACTTCTCAGATTATACAGTTCGTAATCCTTCAATTCAACATCATCAATATAAATTTCACCTGAATTAATATCGTATAATCTTGTAATCAGGCTGATAATTGTAGACTTACCCGCTCCGGTGGCTCCGACGATGGCTACAGTTTCTCCATGATTTACTTTAAAATCAATTCCTTTTAAAACTTCCTGCTTGTCATCGTATGCGAAACGTACATCTTTGAATTCTATTTTTCCGTCAAAATGGTCTTTAGAAACTTTTCCTTCGTTAGGCATAGCATAATCTTCATCCATAATGCCTAAAACTCTTTCTGCGCCTACAATTCCACGCTGAATATTGTTGAAACGGTCTGCAATCTGTCGCAAAGGACGAATCAACATCGAAATAAACTGAATGAATGCAATCACAACACCCGCACTGATCGTAATATAACCACCATAAAAAAGCACAAAACCAATAAAAAGGGAAGAAATTAATTCAACTACAGGAAAAAACAGCGAGAAGATGAAAACCGTTTTTAGTAAAGCACTTTTTAAAGTAATATTGATGTCATCAAACTTTTTAAATTCAGCCTGTTGTCTGTTAAACACTTGGATAATCGGCATTCCGGCAAGTCTTTCCTGTACAAACGAGTTTTGATTGGATGTCCAGGTTCTTTCATCCCCAAAAGCTTTCTTCAGTCTTTTCTGGAAAAATCTTGTGATAACGACCATTAAAGGTAAGATTGCAAGAGAAATATAACTCAAATGCACATCAACCTGAAACATCATAAACAAGACGAAAATAATTCTTAAAACATCACCGAAAACCATTAGAAAACCGTCTGTGTAAACTGTTGCAATGGTTTCAACATCACCCACGGCGCGCGTTACCAGCTGACCAATCGGAGTTTTATCAAAAAAAGCCGTTCTGAAATAAATCAGCTTATTATACAATCTTTCACGAATATCTCTGATCACATTCTGCGAAATATAATTGGAAAAGTAAACCAAAAAGAAATTTAAAATAGTCTCCGCAAAAACCAATCCAACTAAGCCATAAATATGCTTCATCATCAAGGCTTTATCTTTCAGTTTCGTAATGTCATTATCCACAATCTGCATCGTGAGATAAGGCCTGTAAGTAGAAACGATGGACAATATGATAGAAATAATCAGGGTAAAAATAAACCAGGAACGAAACTTCATACCGATGAAGAAAAGCCTTTTTACAATTGCCCAGGTATCTTGTTTTTTCATTTATAGAATTGACGTAAAGAATTAATTTGAAAAATTCTCTGCAAAAATACGGCTTTAAAATTTTACAGCCTTTACAACTCTACCAAATAGTCATAGAAAATTTCTGATTTCTGTTATTGAGCAAATAAATTAAGCTAATTTTTTCAACCAGTTCAAAACATATTCTGCAACTTCTTCCCAACCTTTTTCTCCGGCAATAAAATGGCTTCTGCCTTCAAATTCTTTAAAATCAACAATACTTTTCTGGTCTTTGTAAGCATTGGCAATTTTTCTTGAAAATGCTGCCGGAAAAATATTGTCATTGGAGCCTGCGATAAATAATAACGGTCCGTGAGGTTTGTTTAAATCTAATTTTGCAGAAGATTTAAAAAGTGGATCTCTTGCTAATTTTCTGCTTTCGGGAGCGGCAACAGTTTCGTACAATTTGTCGCTTTCTGCTTTAGAGTAATTGTTGAAGAAAGCTTTGTGATACCATTCTTTAGATCCTAAAAACGCAGAGTTTCCTCTGAAGAAATTCACTACAGGCCAAACAACTTTTACGGTAGAAAAAGGAGCCATTACATTTTTTGGAGGTGCGCCATCGATACTTACTCCTGCAACTACTTTTCCCATGTCAATCAATTTTTGCACCATCAATCCGCCAAATGAATGTCCGATCACGATTGGTTTTTCAGGAAGGGTGTCGATGAATTTTACTAAATTTTGTACCGTGTCATCAAAACCTACATTTTTCAATTCTGAAGGAATGTTTTTCTTTAAATCAATCGGGTTTCCTTCATGTCCGGGATTGGATGGAGTGTGCACGATGTAACCTTGTGCTTCAAAATAAGATTTCCAGTTTTTCCAGCTTGTATTGTTAACGAATAATCCGTGAATCAATACGATCGTTTTTGTTTTCATAATAAATATTGTTTTAAATTATGAGACAAAGTTGCGGAGATTAACTGAAGATAATTTTAACTTTGGTTAAAATCGTAACAGCAAGTTTAAATTTTATTTGATTATTATTCACGTGCTATTCTTTAATAGGAAAATTGCGGGAAATTTTAATTGATTCTTTTCTCTTTTAGCAGCGAATTGCAGCAGCCCGGCTTGAACGGAGCTCTTTTTGCCGGAGCAAAGCGGAGGCAAAAAAGCGGGAATGGAAGACATAAATGAGATGAAAGCGAACGCTTTGTCGAAATTTACGAACGAAGTTCATAGCTGCCCAAATAAAAAATCAGGAAGAAATAAATTATTTACCTGAAATTCTTTTTCTGATTCTGCTGAGAGATGGCCCCTGAATTCCTAAATAGGAGGAAATATGATACAGTGGAACATTGTTGAAAATATCAGGATGCTGTTTCATCAAATCTAAATACCGCTCTTCAGGAGATTTTAAAATAAATCCTTCGATTCTAGTCATCGTCACATTAAAAGCCTCCTGCGCAAGAAGCCTCCCGAATTTTTCCCACTGATGCGACTGCTGATACAAGGAAATTAGATCTGTATAACGAATGTAAATAATAGTAGCGTCTGTCAAAGCCTGCGTATGATAATCGCAAGGAATCTGATTGATAAAACTTTTGAAAGAAACCACAAATCCGTTGGCAGAATATAGAAAAACATTCTTTTCTTCTCCTGTTTTTTCATCAATCGTGTAAGAACGGAAAACGCCATCAACAATAAACCCAAAATAGGTACAAACCGTCGCCCGAAGATTGTAAAACTCTCCTTTTTTGTATTCTTTCGGATGCCAAAAATCCTCAGATAATTTGAAATCTTCTTCCGAAAGACCAGCGAAGTGATGGAGTGCAAAGGCAAGTTTTTCTATTTCGGTCATGGTTTTAGTTTTTATAAGTTTAGTTTGTCATTCCGTAGGAATCTAGGCTGAATTATTCAAATTTAATCAAAAAATCTACGCTTAGATTACTCCGGAATGACAAACTGTATGAAAATTAAATTTCATCGAATTCATACCCCACATCCACCAAATATAATGCATGCGCGGGCGCAGAAACTCCGGCAGCATTTCGGTTTTTGTTTTCTATTACTTTACGTACCTCTTCAGGCTGCATTTTTCCTGAACCAACCTCAATCATTGTTCCTACGATGGCTCTTACCATATTTCTGAGAAAACGATTAGCTGAAACAGTGAATTTTAACTCGGTTCCATTTTGTTCCCATTCTGCTTTATACATTTTGCAGAGATTGGTTTTATTGTCGGTGTGAAGTTTTGCAAAACTTGTAAAATCTTCATATTCAAAAAGAATTTTGCAGGCTTCATTCATTTTATCAACATCAATGTTTCTTCTCCAAAGCTGCCACGCAGAATCCTGAGTGAACGGATTTTTTTCTAATGAAATATAATATTCATACGTTCTGTATGTCGCATGAAAACGAGCATGAAAATCATCTTTAACTTGGAATATTCTTTTAATAGAAATATCTGCCGGAAGAAAACTATTCAGTTTATGTGAAAGCTGATCACTCAGAACTTGCCCGGTTTCAAAATGGGCAAACATTTTTTTTGCATGAACTCCGGTATCGGTTCTCCCAGCTCCTACCGTTTTGATCGGTTCCCGGAAAATGGTGGAAAGTGCTTTTTCCAATTCTTCCTGCACAGAAATGTCGTTGGGCTGAATCTGATAGCCAAAATAATTTTTACCATTGTATGAAAATTCTATAAAATATCTCAATGTAAATAGATGTTATATTGTAGATTTTAGTTTTAATTATTTTTTTGAATTGCTTATTTCAAAAATCAGATTTAAAAACAATATTGCAAAAATAATTTAATTTAACAATAATTAAGAACCTATTTTTTAAAATAAATGTTGATAAATCATAGACATATTCTGCAAAATCGTCTATAAAATTCTTATTTTTGTCGACGTATGAAAAGATGGTATCTTTATCCTTTTTCTTTGGGTTATCACATGGTGACGGGCATCCGAAACACAATGTATGATCTGGGAATATTTAAATCTACGAAATTCAAGACTCCGATTATCAATGTCGGCAATCTTTCTGTGGGCGGAAGCGGAAAATCGCCGATGGTGATGTATTTGGCTAAATCTTTATCTAAATATTACAGAACCGGAGTGCTTTCCCGTGGCTACGGAAGACTCACAAAAGGATATGACGTTACCAACTACGACAGCAACTACAAAACAGTAGGTGACGAGGCGATGCAGTTATTTGAACGTTTTAAAAACCGTTTTGTAATCGCAGTTTCTGAAGACCGTGTTCCCGGAGCAAGAAAGGTAATTGATGATATGGATCTTGATGTTTTGATTCTTGATGATGCGATGCAGCACAGAGCGATCAAAGCCGGATTTAATATTTTGATGACCGATTTTAATGATCCTTATTTTAAAGATCATCTTCTTCCGGCCGGAGATTTGAGAGAATCGAGAGCGGGAGCTAGCCGTGCAGATATTATTATGGTCAGCAAATGTCCTGATGAACTGACGGAAGAAACCAAGCAGTATTACATCTCAAGAATACGACCTGCAAACAACCAGAAAGTATTTTTCTCATCAATTGGATATGATGAAAACGTATATTCAAGAGAGAAAATGTTGCCGGATAATAACCTCAGCTATTATGACATTCTGCTCATCACAGGAATTGCCAACCCAAAACCTTTGCTGAATCATTTGTCTAAATTTTCTCAGAAAGTGAAACACCTCAAATTTAGAGATCATCATAATTTTTCTGATGCAGATATTAAAAATATCGTTGCAGAATACAAAAAATTGGGTGAGTATAAATTAATTCTGACCACAGAAAAAGATTATGTACGTTTGAAAACTTTCGATTATCTGCGAGATCTGGTTTATTATTGGCCAATCAATGTTATTATTGATAAGAAAGAAGAATTTAATCAGATGATTCTGAATTACGTGAACAAAAAGCATTAAAATAAATATAAGATCCGCAGCAACCGTTGCGGATTTTGTCTTGTTAAAAATAGAATTTGCCGATTTCTCAAATTACTGTTAAATCATACGATTTAGGTTTAAAACTAAGTTTCAATGTTTAGATTTGTAAAAAAAATAGAATGAAGCAGCTGATGACATTTTTGATGTTAAGTATTTTTACTTTAGGATGTTCACAAGAAACTCCTGAAGTTTCAAAAACTCAATTTTCAAAAGAAGCATTAAAACAAAAACTAGAAGATGAAAACGGAAAAAAAATTACCGTTCAGGAAATATTAAATCAGCATAAAGGAAAAGTTTTAGTCATCGATTTCTGGGCCGGCTGGTGCAGAGATTGTCTTATCGCTTTACCAAAAGCCGAAGAATTGGAAAGAAATAACCCGAACATCGATTTCGTATTCTTTTCATTAGAAAGATCAAAAGAAAAATTCGACAGCAGCCTTGAAAGGTTTAATATGAAAGAAAAAGAAAACTATTGGTTTTCTGTAGGCTGGAAAAATGATTTCAATAATTACATTGATCTCAACTGGATTCCGAGATATATGGTGATTGATCAAAAATCTGAGATTGCAAAGTACTACGCCATTTCTCCCGAAGATCCTGAAATTCAGGCTACGATTGACAGACTTTTAAAATAAGATTGAGATCAAGGTTAAGGTTGACAAGAATTGTATTTTAAGCTTAGATATTAACGACATAGGAAATGAAGGCGTTAAGAAAATTGAAATTTAATTCGTTAAAAAATTTCCACTGTTTGAGCACGAGAGAAATTTTAAACGAAGAACCTAACTTGATTCGTGCGAGTTTTGGAAATTTTAGAATTAAATTTCAATTTTTAGCCTGAGTTTCCAAGTCTTGAATTTTTGTTTCTTTTGTTTTAAGGCAAAAGAAAATAATATCAAAATAAATGAATCCATATCTTTGTGATATGGATTTTCCTTTTCCCCAACGCAAAATTATTCATGTCGATATGGATGCATTCTATGCCTCTGTGGAGCAGCATGACAATCCTGCACTTCGTGGAAAAGCCATTGCAGTAGGCGGCGGACATCGCGGTGTAGTTTCTGCGGCAAGTTATGAAGCGAGGAAATATGGTGTGCGTTCTGCAATGCCAAGCAAAACGGCAAAAGAAAAATGCCCTCATCTTATTTTTGTTCCGCCAAGATTCCCGAGGTATAAAGAGATTTCAAGGATGATTCGTGAGATTTTTCATGAATATACCGATTTGGTAGAGCCGCTTTCTTTAGATGAAGCCTATCTCGATGTTACCGAAAACAAAAAGGGAATTGAATCTGCCAATCAGATTGCCAAAGAAATTCGTCAGAAGATCTTTGAAAAAACAGGCTTGACAGCCTCTGCAGGAATTTCAGTGAATAAGTTTTTAGCTAAAGTCGCTTCCGATATCAATAAACCCAACGGACAAAAAACCATTCATCCCGAAAAAATTGAAAAATTCCTGGAAGAACTTCCTGTAGAAAAATTTTACGGCGTAGGAAAAGTTACCGCCAATAAAATGTTTAGTCTTGCGATTTATAAGGGAAAAGATCTAAAGAAAAGATCGCTGGAAGATTTAACGAGGCTTTTCGGTAAGTCTGGAAAATATTATTACGATGTCGTTCGAGGAATTCATCATTCTGAAGTTAAACCTCACAGAATTCAGAAAAGCGTTGCGGTGGAAAGAACGTTTTTTGAAGACCTTTCTGATGAACAGCAAATTGACGAAAAACTCGAAAGCTTAAGCGAAGAACTTCATCAAAGATTGACCAAAAACAATATTATGGGGAGATCTTTGACTTTAAAAATAAAATACAAAGATTTCTCACTGTTCACAAGGAGCATCACAAAAGAAGAATACTTCAACGCTCCTGAGCAATATTTTAAAACATCAAAAAAACTTTGGGAACTCCGTCCTTATGACAAAGCGGTACGATTATTGGGTCTTTCGTTATCTCATCTCAACACTGAAGAAAAAAAGCAGGTTTCTGTACAGCTTAAAATTCGTTTTGAGGAATTTGAAGATTAGCAATAATTTTCATTAAATTGATACTACCAAATACAATAAACTATGAACGAGACAATGATTCAATTTTTCCACTGGTATAGTGACGGAGATGGTATGCTGTGGAAACATGCCGCAAAAGAGGCAAAATATTTATCACAATTAGGAATCACATCAGTCTGGTTTCCTCCTGCTTACAAAGGTACAAACGGTGGGTATTCTGTAGGATATGATGCTTACGATATCTATGATCTTGGCGAATTTGACCAAAAAAACAGTATCCCTACAAAATACGGAACCAAGCAGGATTATATCAAATCAATTAAAGCTTTAAAAAAAGAGAATATCCAGGTCATCGTTGACATTGTTTTAGGTCATAAAGCCGGCGGTGACGAGCTTGAAACCTTTAAAGCAGCTAAAGTAGATGAAAACAATCGTGAAAAGATAATTTCAGAATTTTCAGACATCCAGTCCTATACAAAGTTTACTTTTCCCGGAAGAGGAAAAAAATATTCGGATTTTGAGTGGAACTTTACGTGTTTCAGCGGTGTAGATTATGCCGAAGGAAAGGATGCCCACATCTACAAAATACAGTCTGAATACGGGAATGACTGGGAAGAAATGATCGATGATGAAAAGGGAAATTACGACTATCTAATGTTTAACGATATCGAACATAGAAATCCTCACGTACGTGAAGAGCTGAATAATTGGGCGAAATGGTATTTTGACCAAACAGATTTTGACGGTGTTCGTTTGGATGCTTTAAAACATATTTCTTTTGATTTTTATAAAGAATGGCTGACCATGTTACGGTCAAATTCAGGTAAAAACATTTTTGCGGTTGGAGAATACTGGGCTCCCGGGCAGTTGAATTTGCTTCAAAAATATATTGAAGCAACAGAGGGTTGCATGAGCCTTTTCGACAGTTCGTTGCAGAATAATTTTCATACCGCTTCGAAGGAAGGTGGCTCTTACGATTTAAGAAGAATTTTTGACATGACTCTAACAGAAGCTGATCCTGAACATTCTGTAAGCCTTGTAGATAATCATGACACCCAACCTTTGCAGGACTTGGAAGCTCCTGTGGAAAATTGGTTCAAGCCTTTGGCTTATGCATTGATTTTGCTAAGAGAAAATGGCTATCCATGTGTATTTTATCCCGACTTATACGGTGCAACTTATAAGGATCAAGACCGCGAAGGAAACGAGCAGGAAATATTTTTAGATAAAGTAGATGGTATTGAAGAACTTCTGAAAGCAAGAAAAGAAAATGCCTACGGAATCCAGAGAGATTATTTTGAAGATGCCAATTGCCTGGGCTGGATTCGTGAAGGTGATGACAAACATCAAGGTTGCGCTGTTGTTTTAAGCAATAAAGATGCGTACGAAAAACCTATGGAAATGGGTGAAAAATATATTGGCAAAACTTTTTATGATTTTCTTGGAAGATTTAAAGATAAGGTAACTATTGATGAAAATGGTTGGGGGAATTTCCCTGTACCTGCCGGAAATGTAAGTGTTTGGATTCCTGAATAATATTTTCTAAACACAAATTGCACAAACATTCAAGCACAAATTGCACTAATCAATTTGTGAAATTCGTGAAGAAATTCGTGTATTTGTGTTTTAAAAGTTTAAACTAAATTTTTCGGATAACCAAAATCTCAGGTCTTTCAGAATCATCAGATATACTACCGCTTTGGGCAAATTCTGCCCAAAGCTTTCTTAATTTTTTTCCGTTCTCATCAATATATTTCCAGGGAATGTTGCTTAAAATCCCTGCGTTTTTCCAGGCAGATTCGTTTCCGAAAATAAAAGGAAGATCAATCGCATGAGCTCCCATAAAATGATTTTCGGTTCGGCGTGGATGAATTCGGAATAAATAAACGTTTCCTCCGGCTTCAGCATAATTTTCAGCAAAATCTTTTGCCGGTTTTCCGTAGATGATTTCCGTGGTCGTCCGGATTGCCTTATTGATGATTTTTTTGGGGAGATATTTATTTAAACTGTCTGAAGCTTTTAGGTAAAATGAAGTTTCTTCGTCATTCAAGCCAATCAAAACATCAATATTTTGAGCATTTCGTTTCCATCTTTCTTCCACTTCACTTTCATTACATAATGGTGGAAAACCATATTGAGTTCCGAAAGGCATCGCAGCTTTTAACCCATATTTAATAAATGACGGGAGATTGTTTTTGTAGTTTTCTATGATTTCTAAAACCTCCGAATCTTCATCGAAACTTTTATTATTATTTAAAAATTCCGCAGACATTTTACTTCTGTTCTGTCTCAAGCCTAAAGGTGCACTATGAATAATGACTCTTTTAAATAAGTTCTCAACTCCTTCAGAAATCATCAGATGGGCAATCGCATCACCTCCGGACGACTGTCCGAATAGGGTAATGTTTTCAGCATCACCGCCGAACCCTGAGATATTGATGTTGATCCATTTTAAAGCTTCAATCATGTCAAATAACCCTAAGTTCGCAGGTCTTTCTTCTGTTCCACCTAAAAATCCAAAGATTCCTAAGCGGTAAGAAACGGTAACAACAATTAAATTTTGTTCTTTTACCCAATCAGTAGGATCAGCGGTTGCTAGATCTCCGCATCCAATTTCATAAGATCCACCGTGAATCCAGACTACAACTGGTAATTCTTTATTTTCATTAAAATTTTCAGGTCGGAAAACAGAGATAAATTGTGGCGACTCGTCTACTTCAAAATCATCCAAATTGGTTTTGCCAATCATCTTTTCTAAAAGCGGACTTATATGTTGCGGACAAACCGGAGTTTTCTCAGGAAAAAGAATTTCAAAGTCTGATGGCTCTACGGCGACTGACTTTTTAAACCTTTCAGAATAAGCATAACGAATGTTTTTGGCCTTAATGATTCCATTTTGCTTCAAAGCTAAAATTTTTCCAAATGGCGTTTGAAAAGTATGTGTTTCAATATTTTGCTGAGATCTCATTGGCAAAAATGAATTTTATATTTAAAAATAAGATTGTTTAGCTAAAAAAGCAATCTTTCAATGATATTTAACCTTGTTTTTATCATAACGAATCATTGTATAATTTACTTTAAATGAAAACTAAAACGGCATCAGTAAAAATGGTAATTAATTCCGCAATTTATATAGTGATATTTCTTAAAAAGTCCCGATTTTTGTATAAAGAAGAATAATTTAAAATTAAAAAATGAACACATACTCAGTAAAAGCTTACGGTACGGAATCTAAGGAAGCCGAATTAAAAGAAATGAATATTGAAAGAAGAGAAGCAACACCAAAAGATGTAGAGATAGAAATCTTATTTTGCGGTGTTTGCCATTCTGACCTTCACACAGCAAGAAATGATTGGGGCGGAACAAAGTATCCTGCCGTTCCCGGACATGAGATCGTAGGAAGAATTACAAAAGTGGGAAGTGATGTTTCTAAATTTAAAGTTGGAGATTTAGCAGGAGTAGGCTGTATTGTAGACTCTTGCGGAACTTGTGAAAGCTGCAAACAAGACCTTGAGCAGTACTGTCAAACAGGATTTGTAGGAACTTATAACGGTAAAGACGAGCATTTGGGAGGTCACACTTTTGGCGGATATTCCCAGAAAGTTGTAGTAGATGCTGATCACGTTCTGAGAATTCCTGAAAACTTAGATCTGGCAGCTGTTGCACCACTTCTTTGTGCCGGAATAACAACCTGGTCGCCATTAAGACACTGGAATGTGGGTCTGAATTCTAAAGTTGCTGTTGTTGGCTTAGGCGGTTTGGGGCATATGGCGATTAAGCTTGCAAAAGGTTTAGGCGCAGAAGTGACTTTGTTCTCAAGAACTCCGGGGAAAACTGAGGATGCGAAACAACTCGGCGCAGATCATGTTGTCATTTCTACAGACAAAGAGCAAATGAAATCGGTAAGCGGAAAGTTTGATGTTATTATTGATACTGTTCCTTATGATCATGATATAAACCCTTACATTTCGACTTTAACGATCAATGGAACTCATGTTTTGGTTGGATATTTAGGTGGTCTGGAAAATATGATCAATACAGTTCCGATGATTATGGGAAGAAAATCTGTGGCAGGATCTGTCATCGGTGGTATTGCTGAAACTCAGGAAATGCTTGATTTCTGTGGCGAGCATAACATCGTTTCTGAAATTGAAATCATTAAAATGCAGGAGATTAACGAAGCGTATGAAAGAATGCTGAAAAGCGATGTGAGATATCGTTTTGTAATTGATATGCAGTCTCTGTAATTTCAGTTTTTATTTATAAATTAAGACTCTTCATTTTTTGGAGGGTCTTTTTTGTTTTAAATGTGTGAAAGTTTTAAACTATCCTTTTTTTGCTTTGACAAAATTTAAGCCTTCACAGAAGAGGAATTGTAATTCTTATAATTTATCTTTCTCCATTTCTTTGAATGCCCATTCTGCCATAGAATGAATAACGGGAATTAATCCCTTGCCGGATTCGCTCAAATTGTAAGTAACGTGAGGCGGAATAACGGGTTTAGCGGTTCTTATTACCAATCCGTCGTTTTCCAATTGCTTTAAATGTTGAATCAGCATTTTTTCTGTTACTGCAGGAATGGCGCGTTTCAGTTCGCTGTATCTTTTATCTCCGTTGGAAAGATGGTACAAAATAATGGGTTTCCAGAATCCACCGATTTTTTCCATCACGTAGGTGACCGGACAAAGATCAAGTGCGTATTTTTTATTCTGCTGAATGGTAGAGCTTTCTTTAATGGCTGTCATATTACATACTTTAGGGTAAGTACTTGTATAAAAGTAAGTACAAATATACCTTTGTTCTCAGAAATAATAACAAAAAAAATAAAGATTTACTTATGAAAATTATCATTACAGGTTCTTTAGGGAACGTCGCAAAGCCATTAGCTCATCAATTAATTACAGAAGGTCACGAAATCACAGTTATCAGCAGCAACGCAAATAAGGAAAGTGAAATTAAAGCTTTAGGTGCCAAAGCAGCGATTGGTTCGATTACTGATTCAGATTTTTTAATTAAAACTTTTGAAGGAGCAGATGCCGCATTTCTAATGACTCCTCCGAATATGGGTGGAATTAATATTGTAGAAAACACAATCAATGCAGGAAAAAATTATGCTGAAGCCATCAGGCAGACAGGCATAAAAAGAATTGTTATGTTGAGCAGTATCGGGGTAGAATCTCCTGTAGACAATGGTCCAATTAAAGGACTACACTTTATTGAAAAGTTTTACAATGAATTGGAAAGTACTTCTGTCACTTTTTTAAGAGCAGGATATTTTTACATTAATTTCTTCAATGATATTCCTTTGATTAAAAATGCTGGAATTATAGGAGCCAACTATTCTGAAAATATAAAAGTTCCATTAGTTCATCCTAATGATATTGCTAGAGCTGCGGCTGAAGAATTAGTTAAGAACTCTGAAAGTAAAAATGTGAGATACATTGTGAGTGATGTTCGTTCTGCCTCAGATTTGGCAAAAGCTTTTGGCGATGCCATCGGAAAACCTGAACTTCCGTGGGTCAAATTTAAAGATGAGGAATCTCTAAACGGAATGATTCAGGCAGGTGTTCCACAGGAAATGGCCGAATTGTATACGGAAATGGGATTAGGGATCAGGAATGGCGTTGTTCAGAAAGATTTTATTGAACATGGTTCTGTTGTTAATGGCGAGATTAAATTGGAGGAGTTTGCTAAAGAGTTTGCTGATCGATTTAATTCTTGATGTTTGAAGAGAGTATCGGCGGGCCTTTGGCCCGCCGATACTGCTTTTTTAATGTAATGTATTTGATAAGATTTTATCCTATCCTTTGTTAGGTCATCCCGTTGGGACTTTTCGTTATTTTTTCAATATTTCTTTTAGTACTTTCAGCTTTCCGTCGATTTTATTTTCCAGCTTTAAACCTAAAATCACAGCGACCAACGGATAAACATTGACATTAGAAAATTCATCGATAATTAAATTATTTTTAAACTCAGATCCCCATGCAAAAAATGTAGCTTTCATTTCAGGAACCAGTTTTGGATCATAACCGTGTTTCCCTAAAGAGGTTTTCTGATCTTTTTCTAAAAAAACTTTTGGAGCTTTCGGAATCAGAAGAATCTGCCCTATCCTATTGTAACGATCATCTCTCGTGGCAAAATGAAGATATTTAGGTAGTTTTTTATCTAAATAAACTTCATAATCATCCGTTTTATTTGCTTTTAGTCCCTTAAAAACAGTATTTACTTCCGCCGGATTTTTCACATACACTCTCAACAGAGTTTGGGAATTATAAAAATCGAATCTTTTTTTATCAAAAAGCATCGTAGGAATTTCTAAAGGATTTCCACCGTCAACCTGAATCATCCCGTGATCTGAAACGAAAATAAAATTGACATTTTTTAAACCCAATTGATTTACTTTTTCCACTAAATTTCCGATTGCGGCATCCACCAACTGAACTGCGATTTCTGTTTCTTTTGCTTCGGGACCAAAATGATGTCCTGCTCCATCAACCTCAGGAAAATACATTGAGATAAAATGCGGTCTTTTATCTTCAGGAAGTTTCAACCAATTGACAACTTTATCCACTTTTCCTGAAGGAGTGAATTTTTCGTGATAAGGATAATAATAGGTCGGTCTTTTTCCACCTGCTTCACTCGCTGATCCCACCCATTGCATGGATGCACTTATCATTCCCTGCTTTTCTGCCAATGCCCAAAGTGGAATTCCGCCGTACCAATTTCCGTCTTCCACAATGTCTTTTTTGTTCATGGCGTAGTTCTTTTGCAATTTATAATCATAAAAGAAATTATCAACCAAACCATGATGAGCAGGATATAATCCGGTAATCAAACTCCAATGATTAGGAAATGTGATGCTTGGATAACTAGGAATCATTGCCTTAGCCTGAATTCCCTGACCTGAATATTTCAAAAGATTTTGTGCATTGTATTTTTTAGCATAATCATATCTGAAACCATCTGCGGAGATCATAATCACATAAGGCTTTGCCTTTGCTTCGGCATTGTTGAATCTATTGGGTATGATAATTTGTGCAGTATCAATCTTTGTTGTTTGAGCAAAAATGGTCAAAGAGAAAATCAATAGCAATAATGGTAATCTTCGCAGCATTATTAAAATTTTCGGCAAAGTTACTTTCTGTATGTATGAAAGAAAAGTTTTATTGATTAAAATAACTTTAAATATTATTTCTAATCTTCACTCATCTTAAAATTTATCCGTTATTAATGAACACTACAACATTATTTATTTTATTAAAATTCAACTGAATTTGTTTCTAATTTATTAATTCTTCTTTGCTTAATTATCTGATAAACAGAACCTGCAATAAAAAGTATAAAAACAACAAGCAAGATCTTACCAATAAGAGGATCATTGATATCTTTCGCTAAAGGATGTCCAATCGGAACTCTGGTAAGCGTCTCATTGACGGTGGGAAGCATCGACAAAAGAAAGCTGAAAGCCATGAGAAAATTTTCAAAATAGCGTGCTTTATTATTTCCTCCCTTTTTTCTGTGAAGAAAAAATGCAACCGTTACAAGAATCAAAATCATTAATGAAAGTGCATGTCCCGCATTAAAACCACCATGTTTAGAAATTCCTAATGCCGTAAGCGAAGTGATGATGGTAAAATAAAAGTATAACTTACCCGTAATATGCTTCAAATTAATTTTACCGTATCTGATAAATGATATTAAAGCCGATATAATGGCAATGACGCCAATTACTGTGTGAAAAATCCCCAAATTTGATAGTCCCATTTTAGTGTTTTTTAAATTTGTTTTGTTGTTTTAAAATTGCTTGTTATGATTAACACTGCAAAATTGCAACAGTTTCAAAAAAAGGGCTTTGCGAATCAGCTCAATTATTTATCATTTTGGTTCAAACGGTATTTGGTAGGTGAAATACTATACTTTTCGGTAAAACTTCTGGTGAAATTTGCGAGGTCATTGAACCCACATTCAAAGGCAATTTCGGAAATACGTTCATCAGAAACCGAAAGTAATTCGGCAGCTTTTTCAAGCTTTTTAGTTTTAATATAATTGGCGGGAGTATCGTTGTACAGCTTTGCAAATTCTCGTTTGAAAGAAGAAACACTCAAATTATGATGCTGTGCGAGTTCTTCAATCGTTAACTGTGAAAACAAATGGGCTTCAATAATTTGTTTAAAAGTATAAGTAGTTGGCGAAAAAAGCTGTGATAATATAACTTGTATAGCTTCCACATTGCTTGTCTGCGAAAGTAAAAGTATAATTTCCTTTAATTTCAGAACTAAAATATCTTCATTGACCAAAGAAGGATTTTCAAAATAAAACAGCAGTCCTTCAATATATTTTTGAATTAAAAAATCATTGTTTATTTTTTCAATTGATTTATTCGAAACTATATTTTTTTGTGATTTGAGCAGTAAAGGCAATTCTTTATCATAGATTTTCTTGAGTATATCCGGATGAAAATTAATAATTACAATTTCATTATTAATTTCAAAATCTTCATTACTTATTTGCTTATCGGAGTTTATACAATTTTGGAATAACGAATGTTTTCCCGGAAGATTTATTTTCTCGTCGTCTAGCCTGTATTGCATTTCACCTTCCAGCATGTATAAAAAACAGGCATTATCCGTAATAGGAAAATCAAATTTAAAAGGTGATTTTAAAACTAATTTATGCAATAAAGGTTTCCCGAATAAGTCATATTTTTTATGGTCGATGATCATAATCCTATAATTTTATGAGTTTATATCTTGTAAATTTTATGAAAGATTCGGTATGCAAGTTCGAGTAAATTTATTGAAAATACTTGTAAACATAAAACTTCCCGACGATATTCATCTATTGAAGAAGGGTGATATTACTTTAGCAACTCATTATTTACTAATCAGTCTTTATAGTTTAAAAAATCCCGAAAACTTTACAGCTTTCAGGATTTTTATAATTCAGATTATTTACTCTAAGTTTATTCTTTAATTAATTTTTCGAAGATCAGACTTCCATCTTTTAAAGTCATTTCAAAATAATAACTTCCGGATTTCAGATCAGCAACATTGATGTTATCGCCCTCTAATGTCACGGTTCTTACTTTTCTACCTGTAGATTCGTAGATGTCGATAGACTTTATTTTATCTGCATTTTTAAAACTAACGGTTTCTTTTGCCGGATTTGGATAAAGAACAACTTTTTTACTTTCTGCTACCAAGTCATTGGTTCCTAAAGTGGCTGACATATTTAAACTTACATACCCTCTGCTTCCTGAATGGTAGCCTAAAGCTGTACTTCCTGCAGTTCTTGCATAGAAAATATTGATTGTTCCTGCAGAATTAGGAATGGCAAAATCCCCGGCTCCTCCCGCAAGAGTTCTCGTTGCCACAATGGTTCTTGTACTTCCGGAAACAGTATTCGATGTTTCTGTCCAGTTTTGAACGGCATCTGCTGATGGTGTAGTAAAACCCACAAAATTATAATCTCTGTTGGATGATGAGTTATAAATAAATCCGTCTGCACCATTTGCCATCCCTGAAGTCCCGAAGCCTATTCCCATCATAGAATTGCTATCACCACTTAAGGTAATGGTAGCTATAGTAGCATTTGTGTCTAATCTCACCGTCATGGCAGCAGCAGATAAATTTACTGTGCCAGACGAGAACTGGGCTTGGGCAATTGTTGCCAGAGCCAAACTTGAAATAAGTAGAATTTTTTTCATATAATTAATTTTTTAAGATGTTAATGATTTCTTTGTTGTCTGTTTTTAAAGCATATTCGAAAGGAGTCATTCCCGCCGAATCTCTCATTGTTTTGTCTGCTTTGTATTCTAATAAAAGTTCTACCAATTCTTTATTTCCCGCTTTTACAGCCCAAAATAATGGTGTCGTTCCTGTACCGTCAGCAATATTGGGGTTAGCATTTTTCTTTAATAAATGTTCTGCCAAATCTTTATTATAACGAATGGAAAGCCCAGCCAAAGCAGTTCCCTCCTGACTTTTATAATTGAGGTCTTTTACGTTATCAATTAAAAAATTAGCGATTTCTGTATTTCCTCGGTAGCAGGCTAAAATCAGTGGGGAAAATCCGTTCTCGTTGATTTGATTGATGATATCCGGATTTTGCTTCATTGCTTCTTTCAGTTCTGCCAATGTACCGCTTCTTGCAATATCAAAAACTGATTTTGCTTTTTCCTGAGCTGATATAAAAGGTAAGCTGAAGAAGAGTATTGCGAATACAATTAATTTTCTCATTGTTTTATAAGGGTATAATGATATTCTACGTTTACGTTTTCAGCAACTTTTTTCATAACCATTTTAGGAATGGTTACTTTAAAATCTGCTGATTTAGCAATAAAATTTCCTTTCATAAAAATTTTTCCGTCTTTAGCAGAAATTGTAGCCGTGGAAGAAATATTCCTGTCTACTCCGTGAAAGTTTAATACTCCTTGAAGGGTAAATTTTTGAGGACTTTCACTCAGCTTTGTTTTATCAAAATTCAAAACTTTTCCTTTGAAAGTTGTTTTGGGATATTTTGCTGTTTCCGCATAACTTTCATTAAAATGCTCTTCCATCAGCTTTACTTTAAATTTGAAGTTTTTCACTACTGAAACCGAAGCCATTTCACCGGTATCTGCATTGAGAACTACAATATTATTGTCATCCTGGGCAAAAACGTCTTCAAACATCGGAATTGAAGCTTCAATTGTTACTTTTCCTGTTTTTGAACTGTATTTCTGAGCCGAAACAAGATTACTGAACAATAACGAAATTATGATTAATACTACATTTTTCATATTCAATTCTTTTTAATTTTCAATAAGACCATCAGCTTTCCATTTAACGAAAAGATTAATCTGATTTGAAGATAACGAACCACCCTGAGGCATCTTTAAAGGGTCTCCATTGGGTCTTTGAATTCGGTTAATGATGTTGTCGATATTCGTTTTTACCTGATTATAATTTGTCAATGGCTGAAAAGAAGCTGATCCTCCAGCAGAATGACAAACTGTACAATTGGCATCAATAATTGGTTTTATATCTGTTTGATATCTTACCGTTTCTGCGATGGGCGTATTGTCTGAGATTTCCTCATAGGTTCTGCTTTCGCAAGAGGTAACGAAAAGAATAAGACCTGCTATGTAAATTATTTTTTTCATTTTAAAATACTCTGTAAAGATTAAACCCAAAGAAAATCTGTCCTTTTTCCCACTTACCGGTAGCATTGGTCAGATAACCAATATCAGAATTCAATTGAGAATTGCTGAACAGCAGCTGGAAAACGTGGCCTCCCGTTTCAATATCCATTCCTAACGACAATGGATTTTTGTAGAAACTATGATTGTCGAAATTCACAAAATATTCTGCATTGATTGAGATTCTTTTGGAAATTTTGTAGCGTCCGCCTAATCCGGTTAAGAATTGATTGTTGTTTTCAATAGTCGGCTCATAAAGATTTTTGTGGACGTAAGACGGCGTCAATTGTAAAGAGAAATTCTCATTAAACCTTCTCGAAATAAGAGCCTGTGTAAGATAAGAAAGTCGGTCGCCAAACTTCAGATGAGAATAATTTTCGGTATCCAAATCTGTGTTTAATGCCATCACATTATATCCTACAAGATCTACCGGCACCTCATCATTTTGTTTCAGAAGCTTGTATTTTGCTCCGAATTCAAAAGTTTTCATGTTGGTTTCCCTTGAAAGACTTAATGAAATTCCGTCTGTTACGCCGTAAATTACTCCAAGTTTGGTAGAAGCATCATCCAGACCGAAAAAGTTTTTGAAACCTTCACTTACGTCTCCAAAACGGTGTGCAATGACGACGTACCACTCATTCTTTGCGGTAAGTTTTGTCGACTGTCCGGTAACGATTTGAAGTGCTTTGAACGCTGGTGGCGAAGATGAGTTGGTTGTTGAAATGGTGTCAATATCTTTCAGCAGATCTTCCTGTGAAAAGGCAAGAACTGAAGAAAACATCGACAAAAATAAGAAAGTTTTTGTCATATAATTTTATTAAAATTGATATGACAAACTTATCGACTAAAATTTTTAAAAGTGTGTGACAAAAGTCACCGACGATATTGTTTTTATCAATCGGCTTTATAAAAGTATTAAAACAAATTTATTAGAGCTGGCTAACAATATTCCCGATAGGGATTTGAATGCCCTTTTTACTTTGAGAAATCTCCCCTTCGTTTTCAATTTTTTTCATCACTCTGCTGACCACTTCTCTTGAGGTTCCAAGGTTGGTAGCAATTTCCCGATGGGTAAGCCTGATGGGATTGTTACCCGTCAATAATATCTGTTGTTTGATATAGCTAAGGATTCTTTTATCGAGCTTGTGAAATACCGCTTCATTTACCATATTCATGACATCCGAAAAACGTCTATCGTACTCTTGGTAAAATAATTTATTGATGGTTGGAAACTGAATCAGCCAGTCATGCATAACAGAAACCGGAATCAGCAAAACCTCTGAATCTTCGTCTGCAACAGCATAAATACGGCTTACATAATCAGAAAAAATAGAAGAAAATGTCATCATACAACTATCATTTTCTCTTATGTAATAGTAGATCAATTCCCGGCCGTCATTTAATGAAAATACTCTAACAGAACCTTTGATGAGAAACGGCACAAATTTGTTTTTCTGCCCTTCTCTGACTAATTCAGTTTTAGCTTTTATATTGCTGATGACTGCATGTTTGTTGAGTTCCTTTAAGAAATCAACACCCAGAAATCCGAATTTGTTAATAATAAAATGATTATCTACCATATGTTCTATCTGATATCTAAAAACAAAGGTATAAAATTGAAATATCGATAGTTACATTTATTTTCATCAAGCTATTATTTTTAATCATTCTTAATAATTCACTTTTGAACTGTGAAAATAAGTTTCATAACATGAAAATTTTGACTGAAAATGAGAGAATGAGCATATTGCGCCCCGGCCTGAGTGGAGCTCTTTTTGCGAGGAGGTACGACGAACAAAAAAGCGGTAACGGAGGACGGAAACAGGTGCCCGAATAAATACCATGACGATATTTTATACAAAAAAAATGCCCCAGCAAAAGTTGGGGCATTCTTATATATTTTGAGAAAATCTTACGCTTGTACGTTGTTTCCACCTAATACGAAAGGCTCAACTTCTTTGATTTCTCCGAATTGCTGCTCGTAGTTTGTGATATTTTGCTGAAGAGCTGTAAGAACTCTTTTAGCGTGAAGTGGAGCAAGAATTACTCTTGAACGCACGTTCGCCTGCTGTACACCCGGCATTAACTGGATGAAATCTACTACGAATTCAGATGGAGAATGGTTTACTAAAGCAAGGTTACAATAAACCCCTGAAGCTACCATTTCGTTTAATTGAATGTTGATGTTGTTTGGATCTTGGTTTTGATTTTGGTTGTCCATTATTTTTGTTTAAGTTTTATGTTTAAAAAATTCAAGGCTCAAAAATAAATTAAATCTTTGAACCTTGAACATTAAATTTTGAATTAATTTAAATCTTCGAATTCTTTTTTAGAACCCACGATTACATTCTGGTACTCTTTAAGACCAGTACCTGCAGGAATTCTGTGTCCTACAATTACATTTTCTTTAAGACCGTTCAAGCTATCTACTTTACCAGCTACTGCTGCTTCGTTTAGAACTTTAGTTGTTTCCTGGAATGATGCTGCAGACATGAATGATTTAGTCTGAAGAGCCGCTCTTGTAATCCCTTGTAATACCGGCGTTGCCGTTGCAGGAAGTGCTTCTCTAACTTCAACTAATTTCTGATCTTCACGCTTCAACTTAGAGTTTTCGTCTCTTAGTTCTCTTGCAGTAATCATCTGTCCTGGCTTGAATTCTTTAGAATCACCAGCGTCTGTAACTACTTTAAGACCAAATACTCTGTTGTTTTCAATTAAGAAATCGTATTTGTGCTCTAGAGCAGCCTCAAGGAACTGAGTATCACCTCCGTCAACGATGGATACTTTTGTCATCATCTGTCTTACAATGATTTCGAAGTGCTTATCGTCGATTTTTACCCCTTGTAGACGGTAAACTTCCTGAATTTCATTTACTAAATATTCCTGAACCGCAGTTGGTCCTTTGATCTTCAAGATATCGTCTGGAGTCACTGAACCGTCAGAAAGTGGCGAACCAGCTCTCACGAAGTCATTCTCCTGTACCAAAATCTGGTTTGATAATTTAACTAAATAAATTTTTCTCTCACCCGTTTTAGCTTCGACAATAAGTTCACGGTTACCTCTCTTGATTTTTCCGTAAGAAACTACCCCATCGATTTCTGTAACAACCGCCGGGTTTGAAGGGTTTCTTGCTTCAAATAATTCTGTAACTCTCGGAAGACCTCCGGTGATATCCCCTGACTTAGCAGATTTTCTCGGGATCTTGATTAAGACTTTACCAGCCTTAATTTTTTCACCGTCATTTACCATTAAGTGGGCTCCTACCGGTAAGTTGTAACCTTTCTGCTCAACTCCTTTAGAATCTACCACCTTCAATGTAGGTACGGCTTTCTTATTTCTAGATTCAGAGATTACTTTCTCTTCAAATCCTGTCTGTTCGTCAATCTCCAACTGGAATGAAATACCCTGGATAATATCCTCGTATTCTACCTTACCAGCGTTCTCTGCAATGATTACCGCGTTATACGGATCCCATTTAGCAATGATATCGCCTTTTTTCACTTTATCACCAGATTTAACCAGTAATTGTGAACCGTAAGGTACGTTAGCAACCATTAATGGAGTTCTAGATTCGTTATCAGCAACCAATCTGAATTCTGTTGTACGAGATACCACTACTTCCGCAGTGTTTCCGTTTTCGTCTTCTGAAGTAATTGTTCTTACCTCATCCAACTCAACGATACCGTCTCTTCTTGCAGCAATTGAAGGGTTTTCTGATACGTTGGTAGATACACCCCCTTGGTGGAAAGTTCTCAACGTAAGCTGAGTTCCCGGTTCCCCAATAGACTGTGCAGCAATTACACCTACCGCTTCACCCATGTGGATTTTCTTACCAGTTGCCAGGTTTCTACCATAACATTTAGCACAGATTCCTTTTTTGGTTTCACAAGTAAGTGGCGAACGTACTTCTACCGCTTCGATACCCATTTCTTCGATTCTTTTCGCTAAAGCTTCTTCAATAATCTGATCAGCTGTTGCTACTAATTCGTCAGTTTCAGGATCGTAAATGTTATGAAGAGATACTCTACCTAAGATTCTTTCAGAAATTCTTTCAACAATTTCGTCATTTTTCTTCAGTGCAGTAACTTCTGTTCCTCTTAGCGTTCCACAGTCTTCTTCAGTGATGATAACATCCTGAGCAACGTCTACCAATCTTCTCGTTAAGTAACCCGCATCGGCAGTCTTAAGAGCGGTATCCGCAAGACCCTTACGAGCACCGTGAGTAGAGATAAAGTATTCTAAGATCGAAAGGCCTTCCTTAAAGTTTGCAAGAATCGGGTTTTCGATAATTTCCGCACCGGTAGAACCAGCTTTCTGCGGTTTTGCCATCAAACCTCTCATCCCTGATAACTGACGGATCTGTTCCTTAGAACCCCTCGCACCAGAATCAAGCATCATGTATACAGAATTGAATCCACCTTGGTCAACTTTCATTCTGCTCATGATCATTTCAGTTAATCCTGCGTTGGTGTTTGTCCAAACGTCAATTACCTGATTATATCTTTCTGTATCTGTAATAAGACCCATGTTATAGTTGGCTCTAATTTCGTCAACAGTTTCAATAGATGTTGCGATCATTTTCTTTTTCTCAACAGGAACTACGATGTCACCTAATGAGAATGAAAGACCTCCTTTAAATGCATTTGAATACCCTAAGTCTTTCATTGCATCCAAGAATTTCACAGTGGTAGGGAAATCTGTATCAGCAAGTACTTTACCAATTACATTTCTTAATGATTTCTTTGTAAGAAGTTCATTAATATATCCTGACTGTTTAGGAACGATCTGGTTAAATAAGATTCTACCAACAGAAGTTTCAGTTAATTTCGTAGTAATTTCACCGTTTTCTTTAATTGGAAGTCTACATCTTACTTTAGCGTTCAATGAAACTCTACCTTCGGCATAAGCGATTTCTGCTTCTTCCGGAGAATAGAATGCAAGACCTTCTCCTAATACTTTTTTCTCATCTGTAGAGCTTAATTCTTTGGTCATAAAATAAAGACCAAGAACCATGTCCTGAGATGGTACCGTAATTGGAGAACCGTTTGCCGGGTTCAAGATATTCTGAGAACCTAACATCAATAACTGAGCTTCCAAAATTGCCTCTGGGCCCAACGGTAAGTGTACCGCCATCTGGTCACCATCAAAATCGGCGTTGAATGCTGTTGTTACCAACGGGTGTAGCTGGATTGCCTTACCTTCGATCATCTTAGGTTGGAAAGCCTGAATACCCAGTCTGTGCAAAGTAGGTGCTCTGTTTAGCAAAACAGGGTGACCTTTCATTACACCTTCTAAGATATCATATACTACGGGTTCTTTTCTGTCAATAATTCTCTTTGCAGATTTTACTGTTTTTACAATTCCTCTTTCGATCAGTTTTCTGATGATAAACGGTTTGTAAAGCTCAGCTGCCATATCTTTAGGAATACCACATTCGTGAAGCTGTAAGTTTGGACCTACAACAATTACCGAACGTGCCGAGTAATCTACCCTTTTCCCTAGTAAGTTCTGACGGAAACGACCTTGCTTACCTTTCAATGAATCTGAAAGTGATTTCAATGGTCTGTTTGATTCAGATTTTACTGCAGAAGATTTTCTTGTATTATCAAATAATGAATCTACAGATTCCTGAAGCATACGCTTCTCGTTTCTCAAGATTACTTCAGGAGCTTTGATCTCCAATAATCTCTTCAAACGGTTGTTTCTGATAATTACTCTTCTGTAAAGGTCATTTAAGTCAGAAGTTGCGAAACGTCCTCCATCCAATGGAACCAATGGTCTTAATTCTGGTGGTATTACAGGAAGCACACGCATAATCATCCACTCCGGTCTATTGATCATTCTTGTATTAGCACCTCTTAATGCTTCTACAACGTTCAATCTTTTTAGAGCTTCTGTTCTTCTTTGCTTAGAACCTTCGTTGTGAGCTTTGTGTCTCAAGTCGAAAGACAATGCATCAAGATCAATTCTTTTCAGCAATTCTTCAACAGCTTCCGCACCCATTTTAGCAAGGAATTTGTTTGGATCTGCATCATCAAGATATTGATTATCCGGAGGAAGAGTTTCCAAAACATCCAGATATTCTTCTTCTGTAAGGAATTCTTTCTCGTCAAAATCTGAACCATCTGCTTTCTTAGCGATACCCTGCTGAATAACAACATATCTCTCGTAATAGATGATCATATCTAATTTCTTAGAAGGAATACCTAAAAGGTAACCGATTTTGTTTGGTAAAGAACGGAAATACCAAATGTGCGCAATAGGAACAACCAAACCAATGTGTCCGATTCTTTCTCTACGTACTTTTTTCTCCGTAACCTCTACACCACAACGGTCACAAACGATCCCTTTGTAACGAATTCTCTTGTATTTACCACAAGCACATTCGTAATCCTTGATTGGACCGAAGATTTTTTCACAGAACAAACCGTCTCTTTCTGGTTTATGCGTTCTGTAGTTAATAGTTTCCGGCTTGAGAACTTCCCCTCTTGAATCCTGTAAAATGGACTCAGGTGAAGCTAAACCGATGGTTATTTTATTAAATCTACTTGATTTATTTTTATTTGACATTTGTTAGATTTTAAATTTTAGATTTCAGATTTTAGATTAATTTTTGAATGTTGCCATTCAACATTTATAATTTAAAATTTAAAATTATTCCTCTAGTCTTACGTCTAATCCAAGACCTTGTAACTCGTGAAGTAATACGTTGAAAGATTCAGGAATACCTGGCTCAGGCATTGCTTCACCTTTTGCAATCGCTTCATAAGTTTTTGCTCTACCAATCACGTCATCCGACTTCACTGTCAAGATTTCTCTCAGGATATTTGCAGCTCCAAATGCTTCAAGAGCCCAAACCTCCATCTCTCCGAATCTCTGACCACCAAACTGAGCTTTACCTCCTAATGGCTGCTGAGTAATCAATGAGTAAGGTCCGATAGAACGTGCGTGCATTTTGTCATCTACCATGTGTCCAAGTTTCAACATATAGATAATACCTACTGTTGCAGCCTGTGTAAATCTTTCTCCGGTACCACCATCATAAAGGTGAGTGTGACCGAATTTAGGAACTCCTGCTTTCTCAGTGTACTCTGTAATCTGATCAAGAGTTGCCCCATCAAAGATTGGCGTAGCGAACGTCATTCCCAATTTCTGACCAGCCCATCCAAGAACTGTTTCATAAATCTGTCCGATGTTCATACGAGAAGGTACCCCAAGTGGATTCAATACGATATCTACCGGTGTTCCGTCTTCCAGGAATGGCATATCTTCTTCACGAACGATTCTCGAAACGATACCCTTGTTACCGTGACGACCCGCCATTTTATCTCCAACGTTTAGTTTACGTTTTTTAGCGATATATACTTTAGCCAATTTCATGATACCAGCAGGAAGTTCATCTCCGATAGAAATTGCGAATTTCTCACGATTTTTAACTCCTTGAATATCGTTGAATTTGATTTTGTAGTTGTGAATCAATTGTTTGATCAATTCATTCTTATCGTTGTCAACCGTCCAGTCTGCACCGCTAACGTTTACGTAATCTTCAACTGATGTCAATAATTTGTGAGTGAATTTCACCCCTTTACCGATAATTTCTTCATCTAAGTCATTCGTAACTCCCTGAGAAGTTTTACCGCTAACTAAAGTGTTTAATTTTTCGATTAAAGTATTTCTCAACTCGTCAAACTTAGCCTTGTAAGTGTTTTCAATCTCTTCAAGCTTAAGTTTTTCTTCAGTTCTTTTCTTTTTGTCTTTAATGTTTCTAGAGAACAATTTTTTGTTGATCACAACACCTCTTAATGAAGAATCTGCTTTTAACGAAGCATCTTTTACATCACCGGCTTTGTCACCAAAGATCGCTCTCAAAAGTTTTTCTTCAGGAGTAGGATCAGATTCACCTTTTGGAGTAATCTTACCGATCATAATGTCACCAGGCTTCACCTCAGCACCAATTCTGATCATTCCGTTCTCATCAAGATCTTTTGTAGCTTCTTCAGAAACGTTTGGAATATCTGCAGTCAATTCTTCCATACCTAGTTTGGTATCACGAACTTCAAGAGAATACTCATCCACGTGGATTGAAGTAAACCAGTCTTCACGCACAACTTTTTCGTTGATTACAATTGCATCCTCAAAGTTGTATCCTTTCCAAGGCATGAAGGCTACTACCAAGTTTCTACCCAAAGCCAATTCTCCGTTTTCGGTTGCGTAACCGTCGCAAAGAACCTGACCTTTTTCTACCGTCTCACCTACTCTTACGTTTGGTCTTAGGGTAATGGTCGTACTCTGGTTAGTTTTTCTGAACTTGGTCAGTTTATATGTTTTCGTAGCAGATTCGAATGATACTAAATCTTCGTCATCGCTTCTTTCATATTTAATCGTAATCTGATCAGCATCTACGTATTCTACAGTACCTCTACCTTCAGCATTGATCAAAATTCTTGAATCTTTTGCAACTTGCTGTTCCAGACCTGTACCTACAATTGGAGCTTGTGGCTTCAACAATGGAACGGCCTGACGCATCATATTCGATCCCATCAACGCACGGTTCGCATCATCATGCTCCAGGAATGGAATCAATGAAGCAGAAATACCAGAAATCTGGTTTGGTGCAACGTCGATCAAATTAACCTGAGAAGGCTCAACTACAGGATAATCACCATCTAATCTGGCAATAATTCTGTCTGTTAAGAACGATCCGTTATCATCTAACTCAACGTTTGCCTGAGCAATTACTTTATCTTCCTCGTCTTCTGCATTCAGATAAATAGGATCAGCGTGTAGATCTACAGTACTACCTTCTACTTTTCTATATGGAGTTTCGATGAAACCTAAAGTATTGATTTTAGCATAAATACCTAAAGAAGAGATCAAACCAATGTTTGGTCCCTCAGGAGTTTCGATAGGACAGATACGACCATAGTGAGTATGGTGAACGTCACGTACCTCGAAACCTGCTCTTTCTCTTGATAAACCACCAGGTCCCAGGGCAGAAAGTCTACGCTTGTGCGTGATTTCTGATAGAGGGTTGGTTTGGTCCATGAACTGAGAAAGCTGGTTGGTACCAAAGAATGAGTTAATAACTGATGTTAAAGTTTTCGCATTAACAAGGTCAAGAGGAGTAAAGATTTCGTTATCTCTAACGTTCATTCTCTCTTTAATAGTTCTTGCAATTCTAGAAAGACCTACACCGAACTGTCCTGCTAATTGCTCACCAACAGTTTTAATTCTTCTGTTTGATAAGTGGTCAATATCATCCACATCAGTTTTTGAGTTTACTAACTCAATTAGATGTCTTACAATCGCAATAATATCTTCTTTTGTAAGAACTTCAGTTGTAGTTGGGATATTTAGGCTTAACTTTTTGTTTAGTCTGTAACGTCCTACTTCACCCAATGAATATCTTTGCTCAGAGAAGAATAATTTTTCAATAATTCCTCTTGCAGTTTCCTCATCGGGTGGATCTGCATTTCTTAACTGACGATAAATATATTCTACCGCTTCTTTTTCAGAGTTGGTAGGGTCTTTTTGTAAAGTATTCTGAATGATAGAGAATTCGTTTGAATTTTCTTTGTGAATCAAGATAGATTTCACACCCGCATCCAAAATAAGATCTAAATGTTCTTTTTCAAGAATCGTTTCTCTGTCTAGGATGATTTCGTTTCTTTCAATAGAAACAACTTCTCCAGTGTCTTCGTCTACGAAATCTTCGAACCAAGTGTTCAATACTCTCGCAGCCAAAGTTCTACCTTCTACTTTTTTAAGCGCAGCCTTAGAAACTTTCACTTCTTCTGCAAGGTCAAAAATCTGAAGAATGTCTTTATCAGATTCGAATCCGATCGCTCTTAATAATGTAGTTAAAGGTAATTTTTTCTTACGGTCGATATATGCGTACATTACGCTGTTGATATCAGTCGTAAATTCCATCCAAGATCCTTTGAAAGGGATAATTCTTGAATAGTACAATTTAGTTCCGTTGGCGTGGTAAGTCTGTCCGAAGAATACACCCGGAGATCTGTGTAACTGAGTTACGATAACACGCTCTGCTCCATTAATAATAAATGAACCAGACGGAGTCATATAAGGAACCGGACCTAAATAAACATCCTGTACAACAGTCTGAAAATCTTCATGCTCAGGGTCTGTACAATACAATTTAAGTCTAGCTTTTAGAGGAACGGAATACGTTAAACCTCTTTCCACACACTCATCGATTGAGTAACGTGGTGAATCTACCAGATAATCTAAGAATTCCAAAACGAATTGGTTTCTAGAATCGGTAATTGGAAAGTTTTCTTGGAAGGTCTTGTGCAAACCTTCTTTCTTTCTGTCTTCAGGAAGCGTATCTAATTGGAAAAAATCTTTAAATGACTCTAACTGGATATCTAAGAAATCCGGAGTAATGATTTTTCCTTTCGCTGTAGAGAAATTAATTCTCTCATTTCCTTTAGTAATTGCGGTTGTTTTACTCATAAAACTTTTAAGAAAGGGTTAAAAAATATTTTGATTTTACAAAAAATATCAGAAAAAGACTACAAAATAAAAGAGGCAAGATAAAGACATTTGATGTTTGGCGCTATCAGAAGTGGTCTTTGTTCTTAATTCTTTATTCTAAACTCTAATTCTAACTGCAACGCTGGTATATCTTTTCACAGCGTAATGCAAAATATTTTTAAATTTTTATTTTGGACGAAAAAAAAACATAAATAATCTATCAACAAGAAATCCCTTTCAAAATCATGAAAGAGTTGATTTACAATGTTTTACTGATGTATGTATATTTATTAGCGCCAAAAGAACTGCAAATATACAACAAATATTTTGTTTGCGCAAAAAATAACCACTTCGTTATGAAGTGGTTATTGTATTCAATCATTTAATTGATGATTAGATTACTGTCTCCAAAAAGACCAAACGGCTAATACCTTATTAAAGTTAGACGGATATCGAGGTATTGCACTATATAGAGAAATAATTATTTATAGCAGTCCTTTAAAAAGCAAATGCTGCCCCATCTCTGAAACAGCATTTGTGTTAAATTTAATTGTAAAAAAAATTATTGTATAGGCTCCAAAATCTTTAATGCAGATGAAGTTCCCGCCATAGTTGGACTTAAAGCAGCAGGAGCAGCCTGAGCTTGCCCAATTGTCAAAACATTGCCATTAACAACATTACGTTGAGCACACGCAAATTTATAACTATGCGTGCCTACAGATAAGTTTGATATTGATGCGTTGAGTGTTAAAATCTTATAAGACCCTGATGCACCAGTAACGATACCGGTTCTTGCAAATTTCAATTGATCATCAATATATATTCCACAACCAAATGATCCGGTTCCAGTATTACCGGTAACCTGCGCTACTGTCTGAACAAAAATATTGACAGTATTTACATTCTTTCTTATCTGAAAAGCAGGTTCGCTGACTCCCACAATTGTCACCCAATCGGCAGGTAAAGTTTGATTTTCATCGTAAGAAGATCCACCTATATCAGCTCCTGCAAAGGAGGCTCCGGTTGTAGTAGATTTAAGGTAAGATGCAGTAAGTACCAACCCGTCTAAGTAACCATTGGGCAAATCAAATTTTTTCCATACAGGATTGGCAGCCCCGTTTGCAGAAACAAGATCACCTACGGTTCCTGGATTTCCAATCACCGAGTTGCTTCCTCCTAAATTAATTTCATTATTAATGTTCGTCGTCCCATTGACATCAAGATTGGTTCGTGGGCTTGTAGTTAAAACTCCCACATTTCCTGTCTGTGCAAAAAATAAAACTGGCTGCACGAGCAGAAAAATAAATAAAATATGTTTTTTCATTTCAATTAAAGTGATTAAGGTGTATAAACAGGAACTGTATTAGCAGAACTTGGTTTTTCGTAGGTTTCTATTACTAATGAAGATTTGGTCATGAAATCATTCAAATTACCAGATATAGCCCTACCTATTCCCAATTGACCAGCAAAAGTATTGATATTGGCTCTCTTTTTACAAGCTACTTTTGCAGTATGGCTTCCTACTGATAAATTGGGTACCGCTGCAATCAAATCAAATGTATAAAAAGGATTTGAAGCAGTTCCGGGTTGATTGACCGTATAGACGCGAATCCCTTTTAGTAGATTATCTACAAAAACACCACATGAAAAATCTGCAGCCCTATTCTGAGTTGTAGACTGTAAGTGAGCAATCGTCTCGAAAGTCAATATGGCTATATTTCCCGCATTATCAATCTGAAAATTACTTGCAAGCCCTGTAATCTCACTACCCGCAAAACTAGCCAAAGTCTGATCTAATGTATGCAATTGAGATCCCGAACCTTGAGAACCGGCTGCGAAAATAACCCCGGCAGTTGTTTCCTTAGCCTCATTATTGAATATTGTATATAAAAAAGGATCAAAATCCGGTCTTCTAATTAATTTCCAAACCGGCGGGTTATTTGCACCTTGCGACACCAAAACGGTACCTACATCTCCTAACGCTCCCTTCACGGCATCGGTTCCTCCTAAATAAATCCTATTTCTTATACTGAGGTTTCCTTGTACATCTAGTCTGGCTCTCGGAGTTTCTGTATTTATACCTACCTGAGAGTACATTAGGCTACTAATGAATAACAAGATGAAAAAGACTCTATTTTTTTTTGTTTGCATGATTTCTAATAAATTATTTTAACCTGTTCACTTACATCAAACTTAAGAATTGATCTCAGCATAAAATTATTGGCCACCTGTGTACCGTCAGTAGTCGTTCTACCAATCGAAAAATGATATCCTGTAGTACTCGAATTAATTCTTCTGCATGCAACTCTTGCAGTATGGCTACCTGCCGACAAGTTATTTACTGTATAATTAAGCGTAAAAATCGATTGGTTTTTTTGACCTTTATTATTGATGCCATTAATTTGATCTGCCCTGATTGCTTTTAATTGATTATCTATAAATATTCCGCATGTAAAACGCACGAACTGATCATTAGTATTTCCCACATTAGACATTTCTAATCCTGTCTGAAATAAAAAATTTGTGCTGTTGACTGCATTTTTTACAGTAAAAACAGAAGCTAACCCTGGAATCTCAGTCCAAACAGGATCTGTAGACGATATACTTTCGTTTACAGCACTCGTTGTAACCCCATCTCCTGCAGGAGTATTACCAAAGTTGATTCCTACCTCATCAGTGACCGCATTAGAATAAGTAATTCTGTATTCGTTCTGTTCAAAGAACCCAAGCTTAGACGTTTTCCATTGTGGGGCTACATCATCACCTTGCGAAACAAGTATCTGATTGCTTGTTCCCGGAATGCCATCTGTTGTTTTAGTTCCCCCTATTCTAAGTTCGTTTCTAAGGGTAATATCTCCATTTACATCGAGGGTAGATTTTGGCGCAGTAGTATTAATACCCACCTGCGCATTCATACTTATGCCAATAAATAAAGGCAGAAGATTGATTATATTCTTCATATAAATTAATTAAAAAAGTAAATAATAAATACAGCACTTTCTCTTAAAAGAAGTGTACAGTATTTTTTTTGAACAATAAGTTATATTTAAGAAGAATAAGGAGGTGGTCTTACACAGAAGACACTAGAAAAACAATCATCAAAAGATTTATTGTTATAGTAAAAGAATTTTTGGGTATGTAGAAAGCCCAATGCTTTCTTGATTAAAAAAGGTTCTGAAAGACATCCTTGCTTACAAACGTCCTGATTAGAAGGTTTGGGGCTTACATAAACTTTAGCATTTGACTTAGGTCCGGAAAATTTATCTGAAGACGGGGGCGGATAAAATTCTTTGTTTAAAACAAACTTATTTTTGTTCTCAAACTTTTTAATTTCTTTTTTAACTTCTTCAAGAGTAGTTTGCTTCTCTTTTTCTCGTGTTAGCCTAACCTCTTCCGTAAGGTCATATTGTACAGCCTGCTCTTTCTTATTATTGGAATTTTGTGCCGTTGGGGATGATTTTTCAAAACCTTGCTCTACTTTATATATGAGCTTTTTTTTGAAACTTTCATCTTCAGAAAATATAACGACATTTTGGTCTACAAAAATGAATGCAGTATCGGTATGTTGATTTTTCGATAGCTCTTGTGCGTTTGAGAATTGAAATTGAAATAAAAAGATCATTAATCCAAGAAGGCGCATCAAAAATATAAAATTCTCGCTGCTAAAGTTCTTAGAACTTCTGCATATATGGAAGCCGACCCTATTCAAAACACCTATTGAGCCGCAAAAATAGATAAAACATGTGTTTTACTTCAAAATCAAAATGTTAAGAAACCTGAAAACTGATATATATCAACAATGATCATTTAATTCACAATCAAATTAATATTAATTTTTATGAACGAAAAAGCCACTTCATTTTGAAGCGGCTTGAATATATAATTATCTTTCTGTAAAACTAAGGTTTCCAGAACGACCATACTTTGCCGTTGTACACCGCAAGCTGCTTGGTCACCGTATCATACGCCATCGTACCGGGTTCGGGATTCACGATGTTCAGATGCGGACTTGCCACCTTGGGTAGAACCATCGCTTTCGTGGCATCCTCCAATACCAAAACTCCCGGAGTGGAGCTTAACGTTCCGATGCTCACCTTGGCGGTAGGAGCATCACTCAATCCGGTCTGAAGCGACGTGTTGACAACACCCGTCGTATCGTAATTGGCAGTTCCGTCTACCAATGTGGTTTCATTTTTTGATAAATTAAACCAGGTCGTGGCGCTGTTTTTATACTTAACGATTTTATCCGTCGAATCATAAATTACAGTACCCGCAACAGAACCTGAAGTTGCTGCCGCCGAATTCACCCATGGCAATACAATGCCCTTACCCTGACCTGCTACATAATCTCCAAACTCTAACGAGATAGAGGGATTGGGAGTCGTGGTAGAAGGTATGACAGAAATTGAGGCTTTCCCTATTGCCACCTGTGCCATGACACCGCTTCCCAATAGCAGACAGGCAAACATGATGATATTATTTTTCATTTCTTATTCTTTTAATTTAAATTAAACCTTATTGAGGACAAGCCTGGGTAGTATAGCAATTCCAAACCGTACCGTTGTAGATTTTCAGACAGTTAGCAACCGTATCATATACCATCATCCCTTCAACGTAGTTTGCTGCAGGAATTCCTACCGGCGTTGTAGGGGTTGCAGGATTGGCATCTGCGTCGCTGAACGCTACCCTGTTTACTACAAATCCTTTCGTGTTTGCTTCCAGAACTGTCCATGCACTCTGTCTTACAATCGGCCAGTCTGTTGCTCCCGAGTTGGCTCTGTTTAAAGCGGTGATACCGTGTCTGGTAGGAACCGTAACTCCTGCATTCAGTACCGGCTTTTTGTAGCAGTAACATGTATTGATCAAGGCATTCTGAGAATCGCCGATCCCCTGACCAACATCTCCTCCGATATCGGCTGAGCCTCCGGAATTCACCAAGTTTGGAACGCCGTTATTTAACGTAGTTGCTCCAAGACCGCCGGTAGTGGCCGTATTAATGCTTCCGTTGACATTTAAGTGACTTAAAGTTACATTTTCATCACCTTCTAATGCATCGAAACAACCGTCGCCGTCAGAATCTAAATCTAAATGATTGGGAATACCATCATTATCAGTATCCAATTCGATCGGAAGATCTGAACAAAAATCTACAAAACTTACTCTTTGGTCATTACTGGAATCACCTGTTGAAGCAGTATATCCGAAATAAACCTTACTTACCCCACCGAAATAACCGGTAATAGGATTTCCTGCCGGAAAAGTATATGAGCCGGCATTGATTCCGTCTACCGTATAAGATAAAGTTTTCGTTGTAAAGTTCCAATTGATTACTACATTATGATTAACTCCATTTTCAAGATTACCAAGATCTGATGCTGTTGTTAAAAAACCAGTACTTGTCTGGTTATTTGAAACCCAGATCTGGCCATGGTCATTCACTATATCCCCAAATGTAGATCCGTTATCATAAGTATCTATTTCTAAGACGATACCGTTGGCAATTCCCTGAGCTCCAAGCCCTGAAGCACTGCCTCCTACTGCATTAACACCAAGAGGCGAATTATGAAAGACCGCAGCCATACCGTCGGCACCCGTTGCATCTTTAGTCCCAAGATAAGCCCTGTATGACAAAGTGAAACTTTTTGCAAAATCTACTTTACCATTACTCCACATCTGCCCAGCTTGCCCAACCGTATCCGGAGTAAGCCTCGCTTCGTTAGCACTTAATTGAGAGGCATTTCCCTTCAGCTGGAAAACGGTACTGACAGTAGCTCCTCCAAGCCCTCTTTCAATACAATCTAAAATACCGTCATTATCATCGTCTAAATCCAGATTATCAGGCAAACCATCTCCATCAGAATCAACACATTGTGCATTAATACCGCTGTTCTGTGAATCACCAATTCCCTGACCTGCATCAGCACCAATATCAGCAGTACCTCCAGAATTAACCAGATTAGGAACGCCATTATTTGTTCCTGCAGTAGTTCCTACACCTCCTGTAGTTGCAGTATTGATACTTCCATTGGCATTCAATTGAGAAGGAAGCACATTTTCGTCACCTTCCACAGCATCAAAACACCCGTCGCCATCAGAATCTAAATCTAAAGCATTAGGAATACCATCACCATCTGCATCACAGAAATACGGAGCTAATACGATATTATCAAGACCAAGATCATTTCCGTTTCCACCATTTCCTTGTAAATTGACAATTTCAAGAGTAACAACACTTGATGTTGCAGCAAACTCCATACTCAACCTTCTCCATACATCATCATTTGCCATACCTATACTATTAGAATTAGCAGTTGCCAAAACAGTATTGTTAATGGCGTCTTTAATAGTAAGCTGAAGACTGGGAACGTCTGTAAGAGCATCTGCCAAACCCGCCATATCGATTCTAAATCGATAATTCCTACCTGGAACAACATTCAAATTAGAGATCCTGTAGATTGGCAGATTCAAAGTAGCCGCAGAACCTACATTTATCATCAAATATCTTCCATTCACAGTGCCACCTGTAATAGTAGTAAAACCAGCATCTTTATTAAGAGTAGGACTCAGGTTTGTCTTTGTATAAGTAGCAGTTCGGGCATTAGATGTTGTCACTATGTATGTACCATCCTGAGGATCGCCAGCTGCCAATGTATGACCTATAACATTAGGATCTGCAACCGTAGAAGCTGCACCGACGCCAAAATCATTACTATACACGGCAGTACCTTCGGTCTTTGTGGTACATACATTTTCTACAGTATCTAAAATACCATCATTATCATCATCAAGATCTGTAACATCAAGAATTCCATCACCATCAGAATCAGGACAGTTATTGATGTAGTAATTATTCGACGAACCGTAGTAAGTATCCCCGAAGATTGGTGATAAGGTGGATACAAAATTTGTTGTAGAACCGTTGGTTCCCTGTTGCCTAATTTCGAATTTGAAGGTTTCAGTAGGTTCATTAATCCCGTCATTCACAGAAGCGATATTTAATGCGATACCGTCTTCATCATTGGAAGGACTTGAAAATCCTGGTGTTGCCCCACCGTCATAATTACCGGGAGGAATTGTTATTAAGTAAATAGTACTTCCTGGTGTATGAACAACCGTTGGTGTCCCATTTGAATTTGTAACAGGTGTAACGTTGATATCGCTATCCGTTATAAAAGGTAAACCATTCGCTGGGTTCACTAACTGAACAGCAACTTTTGTTTCCTGAATAACAGCTCCGTTGATCCTTAAAAATAAATTTCCGTTGCTTGAGCCTTCACAAGAAGACAAAGCATTCGTGAACTTTAAATCGATAAGTGGATTCAGCGTAATCCTGATATCATCTAATAAATTACCAGCACCAGGACTTCCTCCATCACTGACGGCTCTAAAACCAACCCTATATACACCGCTAGTACCTGTAAAAGTATAAATTCCTGAATTGTCGGACCATACCCCTGTACTTGACGGTAAAGCAGTTTGCCTAACTGTAGCAATATTGGTTTGATTCTGATCTTCGATAACCATAGCAGCACGTTCAGATGTAAGGTTTCTTGCCCTGTGCTTGAAAGAAAATGTAATTACATCATTATTTGTCAGATACATATTCTGATAAATCATAGAGCTTACAAATGCATTCAGCTCAACGAAGTTTGTTCCCTGTGCTGCCTGAACTGGGCCCACAGTAGCATTACCGGTAAAACCGGTACCCCAAACTTCAACTGGATGACAGTTCCCTACAACTCCAGAAGCACAAGCTCCAGCTCCAGCCTGAACAGTATGCGAGGTGTACCAAGGTGAAGTAACTCCCGATCCGGCGTCAAAAGTATTGCCGAAGCCAAAATTGGTATCATGTTGCACAACGGTAGCATTGGCAACACCAAATTCCAACCCCGGATTAACAACCACCCTTGTTTGTGCAAAACTGAATTGAGAGATTAATAAAAATAGAAAGGTAAAGACAGGGAATACAGACTTGAACGCATTCGATGTCAATGCCATATTTTTGGTATAAATTTTCATAATTATTTTATGTAAGATTATTTTAGATGAAAAAATGCTCAATTGTAGAGTTTTTTCATGTCATTATAACTTTGTAATGAGATTCTATACTTAATAGAATTTTTTTCGCTAAATAATAGGTGGCGGCCTTACAGAAAAGACCTCAGAGAAACAAAAATCCAGAGATTTGTTATTGTAGTAGGTGTATTTTTGAGAATGTAGAAAATCTAAAGCCCGAGTAATGATGTAAGCATTTGCCGAAATATAGAATTTAGAAAAATCATGGGTGCTATAGCTGGGTGCTACATAGTTTTTAGAAATTGTAGTTGAAGAAAAAAACTGATCAGGCGAAGTACCATTGAAATCAGACTCAACAAAATGCTGAACTCTTTCTTCAAATTTTTCTATTTCTTTTTTTACCTTTTGTAAAGTTTCTTTCTGTGTTTTATTTTCAGCTATTCTTAACTGATGCTGAAGATCTTTCTTTTCTACGTTTGGTGACTGTTTGGCAATTAATTGTAGAAAATGCTCTTTGCCCGGACTTTCCTGATAAAAAACATCAGAGTTTTTCAGAACAATTTTTTTGCTGAGGATCTGCTGATTAAAATGATCATCTGCTGAGAACAACCTTCCCCCATCTTTTAAGACAATGGTAACCGGCTGTATTTGTTGCTGAGAATTAGTATGTTGGGCGCAAACATTACTTGATAAAGAAAATAACAATATCAGCAATAAGCCTGAAAAATAATTCAAACCTTTAATAAAGTTTAAATTTTTCTCAATCGTATTGTTATATAATAAAGCTTTTTGCAAGTATATTATTTTACGATTGCAAAAGTAATCAATAAATTAACATAAATTATATTAAATGAATATTAACAAGCTGTATATTATCATGCCATACGTCATTTCATAAAACATAGTTTTACTGAAATTAATAAATGTATTTCAACATATAAAATATTCCACAATTTTACTATTAACAAACAATGGCAACTTAAAATTCAAAAAGAAAACTAAAAACCTATCACCAATACTCTTTCTCAGAAAATTCAAATTCATTGCTTGGTGAAGTTAATTATAGAACAAAAAAAAGTTGCTCCGTTACGGAGCAACTTAAATATATAATTATTTTCTGTAAAACTAAGGTTTCCAGAACGACCATACTTTGCCGTTGTACACCGCAAGCTGCTTGGTCACCGTATCATACGCCATCGTGCCGGGTTCGGGATTCACGATGTTCAGATGCGGACTTGCCACCTTGGGTAGAACCATCGCTTTCGTGGCATCTTCCAATACCAAAACTCCCGGAGTGGAGCTTAACGTTCCGATGCTCACCTTAGCGGTAGGAGCATCAGTCAATCCGGTCTGAAGCGACATGTTGACAACACCCGTCGTATCATAATTGGCGGTTCCGTCTACCAATGTGGTTTCATTTTTTGATAAATTAAACCAGGTCGTGGCGCTGTTTTTATACTTAACGATTTTATCCGTCGAATCATAAATTACAGTACCCGCAACAGAACCTGAAGTTGCTGCCGCCGAATTCACCCATGGCAATACTATGCCCTTACCCTGACCTGCCACATAATCACCAAACTCTAACGAGATAGAGGGATTGGGAGTCGTGGTAGAAGGTATAACAGAAATTGTGGCTTTCCCTATTGCCACCTGTGCCATGACACCGCTTCCCAATAGCAGACAGGCAAACATGATGATATTATTTTTCATTTCTTATTCTTTTAATTTAAATTAAACCTTATTGAGGGCAAGTCTGGGTAGTATAGCAATTCCAAACCGTACCGTTATAGATCTTCAGACAGTTAGCAACCGTATCATATACCATCATCCCTTCAACGTAGTTTGCTGCAGGAATTCCTACAGGCGTGGTCGGGGTTGCAGGATTGGCATCGGCATCGCTGAACGCTACCCTGTTTACTACAAATCCTTTCGTGTTCGCTTCCAGAACTGTCCATGCACTCTGTCTTACAATCGGCCAGTCTGTTGCTCCCGAGTTGGCTCTGTTTAAAGCCGTAATACCGTGTCTGGTAGGAACCGTAACTCCTGCATTCAATACCGGCTTTTTATAACAGTAGCATGTATTGATCAGCGCATTTTGAGAATCGCCGATCCCCTGACCAACATCTCCTCCGATATCGGCTGCACCTCCGGAATTGACTAAATTAGGAACACCGTTAGTATTCACGCAGGTGCCCGAAGCACACAGGTTTTGATTGGCTGCTGACGAACCTGTTCCAACGCTAAGACCCGGTGCTGCATTCACCAACATATTTACAGTAACATTCTCATCTCCTTCCATTGCATCTAAACAACCGTCGTTATCTGAATCGAGATCCAAGCGGTTAGGAATACCATCACCGTCGGTATCGCAGGCAGGAACTATTGAAAATGTATACCTAAAACCATCAGAAGTATTCAGGTTTCCGGAAGTACTATTCGGATCATCAAACTTTTCGTAGATGATCTGTGTAAATGGAAGACCGTCTCGGCTTGTAATCCTTACAGATCCATAACCATCACGAGTGGGCACTCCAATAGTTAGAGGGTTGGTATCGTACAACTGTCGTGTTGCTGGGTTATAAACGAATTCGGTCCCTCCACTTAATAACTGTTCTACGTGGTTTCCTACAAATCGGGTTTTCATATAATCAAAACTATCCATATGCAATGTTATACTTTCCACTGGAGCACTCAGCGTCAGGGTGTATTGTGTAAAATTACTTGTCCCCTTATAGCCGCTGTTAAACTCAGTTAACGTTGGCTGAGTAGCAGTTCCTGCCGGTGTGTAAACAGTGGCATTGGAATAATCGGTTGGAATAACTGTAATTGCCCCACCTGTTGTTCCGTTGAAAATACGTGATAAACTTCCTGTCACACCACCAAAGGTAATGTTTGACACCGTAGAAGTAGGAGTCGAATTTGCAATCGTTGCAGCAGTGTAATTTGCAAAGACGTTGGTGGGCGGACATTCTATCGTATCCAAAATCCCGTCGTTATCATCGTCAAGATCCTGCCAATTAGGAATACCATCACCATCAGAATCTATACAGTCATTGATTACTGCATTTTGAGATTGACCTACTGTTTGTCCTGTTCCTGCAATGGTCGGCACACCTAGAGTTGTAGTCGTATTTCCAACCGTGTTGCCCAAGTTCTGATTAGGAGTCTGCGTAGAAATGGTTCCCGCAGCGGTTACTAAATTACCTGTGGTAAAAGCTGCTCCTCCTTCAATAGCGTCCGTACAACCGTCGCCATCGGAATCTAAATCCTGAGAATTAGGAATTCCGTCGCCATCTGTATCACAGATCAAAATCGGGGCTAAAATGATATTATCAATACCAAGATCATTTCCGTTGCCGTCGACTTGTAAATTGATAATTTCCAAGACTACAGTTGTTGTTGTTGCCGTAAAATTTAATGCTAGCCTTCTCCATACATCATCGTTAGCTATTCCGATAGTGGCAGAATTAGTTTTTGCTAAAATATTTCCGTTTGTATCCTTTATTGTTAGACCAAGGCTTGGACTTGCGCCACCACCATTCAAAAGACCTGCCATATCAATACGGAATCGGTATCTAGTTCCCACTATTGTAGGCAAATTGCTAACTCTGTAAATAGGCTGGTTGATTGTGCCCGGGCTATCAACATTAATCGCCAAGTATCTTCCTGCAGTGGAACCATTTGTAATGATTGGATTGCCAGCATCTAAATTACCTGTTAAGTCGGTCTGATTATAAGTAGCAGGTCCAGCTAAAGCAGAAGTTGTAACAGCATAAGTTCCGTCACCTATAGTTCCAGTCGCCATAAAGGCATGCGCTAACACATTAGGATCAGATGTACGGGGTCCTGTACCAAACGTGTTACTGTAGACAGGTGTACCTTCTGTATTACAGGTATCTTCCGCAGTATCAAGGATTCCATCATTGTCATCATCCAGATCCTGCCAGTTCGGGATCCCGTCGGCATCGGTATCTAAACAGTCATTTCTTTCTGCGTCCTGAGACTGGCCTGTTGACTGGCCTGTTGCAGCTATAGTAGGGATGCCTCTTGTTGTTGCTGTATTTCCTACAGTATTACCTAAATTTTGATTAGGTGTCTGTGTAGCTAATGTGCCTACTGCAGTTACAAGATTTGCATTTGTAAAAGGCGCACCACCCTCGATCGCATCTGTACAGCCATCTCCATCTGAATCTAAGTCACGAGAATTAGGGATCCCATCTCCATCTGTATCACAGACGAAATATGGAGTCAGCACTATATTATCTATCCCGATATCGTTCCCACCAACTGTACTTCCCTGTAAATTTACAATTTCCAAAGTGACACTAGTTGTAGTTGCGACAAAGTTTAAAGACAACCTTCTCCAGACATCGTCATTTGCTATACCCAGCGCACCCGAATTAGCCGATGCTAATAGATTGCCACTGGCATCTTTCAGCGAAATCTGGAGATCAGGAATATTAACTGCCCCGTTTGCCAAACCTGCCATATCCAGCCTGAAACGGTATGGCAAACCTACGGTAGTTGGAAGATTGCTCACCCTGTAGATTGGCTGGTTTAATGTTGCTGCAGAAGCGATATTGATCATTAGATATCTACCGTCTGTACTACCTGCCGTGATAACCGGATTGCCTGCATCCAAATTACCTGTAGTATCTGTCTGGGCATATGTGGCAGTTTGCGCCAAAGATGTAGTGACAGTGTATTGTCCATCTTGCGGATTTTGTGCCAGATAGGTATGCCCTAAAACATTCGCATCTGTACCTGTTGTAGCACCTGTTCCGAAATTATTAAGATAAACCGGTACACCTTCCAGTGCACAGGATTCTTCAAGTGTGTCTGCAATACCGTCATTATCATCGTCTAAATCAAAATTATCCGGTACACCATCGCCGTCTGTGTCGATACATTGCGTGTTGGCTGCTAAACTTTGCGAATCACCGATACCTTGTCCAGTGTCACTTCCGTTGTCTGCAGCTCCACCAGGATTAACGAGATTCGGAACACCATTATTAGTTCCAGCCGTTGTGCCAACACCTCCATTTGCGGTTGTATTGATACTTCCGTTTACATTTAGCTGCGAAGGTAATACACTTTCATCGCCTTCTATGGCATCAAAACAAGAATCATTATCTGAGTTCAGATCCAAATGATTCGGTGTACCATCTCCATCAGTATCACACGTAAATGCCAATACCGAAATATTATCAAGAGACCAGTCATCAGAAGCATTTGTTGATCTGAATATTAGAGTCGCTGTATTAGGAATTCCCGTATTGGGAATATTCAAAGTGAAAGTCTGTGTAGTGAAACCCGATATATTCGCAGTTGTAAAAGCAGCAAAAGTAGAGGTAGCCCCATTAGCCAATGTCATAGTAACATTATTAACCGTTGTAAGTCTTGTTATACTATTGTTGATGGTGGCATACACCGTCCCGTTCAACAAAATCTGCATGCTTGCAGTGGAACCTCCTGACTGAGTACCATCCTGCGCACCTAATGTAAGGGTAATAGGAATAAAATTATTAGTATATGCCAGATTGGTCAGTGATTGCGAAACATCTCTGTTCGCCACATTTTCTGTAACAATAGTCACATTAGTACCCGTTATTCCCCAGGCAGAGTCCACACTCCATCCGTTTGCATTGGTCGTAAAACTCCCATTGGTTACTATATTATTACCGGGACATTCCACACTATCGGGGATGCCGTCATTATCATCATCTAAATCAACTGTATTCAGAACTCCGTCACCGTCGGTATCCTGAGCGTAGATGAGATTAATACTAAGGACAGACATCAATAGTATCATATTAAATATAAATTTCTTTATCATTTTTTATTTTTTAAAAATCACTAAATGTTATTATAGCAGAAATTCCTAATCCCAACTTGGGAGGAAGCCTATAAAAATTTGAACCATCACAAAGTATAATTATAGTGTATTCATTTTTATAAGCTGTATGGTCAAACTAAAACAGGCGGTGGTCTTACAGAAAAAAATGGGGCATAGCAATCATCTAAAGACTTATTGTTATAAAAAGTATATTTTTGAGCATGCAGATGATCTAATGATAATTTTACAATGAAAGAATATGCAGTAGCTTGTATTCTGGAAAAAACATTGCTCTTAAGACTCGGTATAGCACATTCCTGAGCAAAATGCTTTTCATGAAAAAAATGACTGGAAGAAAAAGGAACAAGAACATTAACATTTTGGAAAGAAGCTTTTCTCTTTTCAAATCTTTCTATATTCTCTTGTACAGCCAGCAAGTCTTTTTCTTCTTTTTTCTTTTGAGCTGCTTTCACCTGAAATGAAAAACTCTTATCATTAGTTTTTTTTATATCAGCTTTTGAAACGATTAACTTTTGTGATTCTCTTTCATAAGAAATTTGAGATGGGTTAACCTTAATTTTCTCCTGAAGAATCTGCTGATTAAAGCTTTCATCAATAGAGAATATCTTAGTTCCATTACCCAAACTTATCGTAGCAGACTTTTGATTTTTATGATCAGGCAATTCCTGAGCGGGAAATATGTGAAAGTGAAAAATAAACAACAGAAAACCGATGAACCGCAAAAAAACTTCTGAAGACGATATATCCAGAAGGGTCATTTTACGGGAACGTAAAAAAGTAAAGTTCTTCACAATCACTAAGTTTCTGTTGTAAATCTACAAATTATATTGAAAATCTGACAATACATTAAAACAAATTAACAGACTGTCGATAAAAATCTACAATGAGATAGAATATAATCTACATAAAAATCGAAAATTAATATCTAATTTCACAATAGAAAATGAACAAAATATTAATAAAATCATTTATCTAGAATGAAACAAATGGTCAATAATATTAACAGTTAAAACACAAAAATCATGGCAGAAAGTAAAAACAACATCGTCACTCACGGATTGAGTGGAAAAGTAGGAGATCTTTTGGTATTCAGCCAACGAAACGGAAAGACCATCGTGTCGAAAGTACCGAAGGAACGGACAGGTGAAGCTTCAGAAAAACAACAGGTGCATCAGCTCAAATTTCAGAAAGCGATCATCTATGCAAAATCAGTATTGGCAGATCCCGATAAAAAACAGCAGTATGAAGCAGTGTCTGATAAAAGCGAAGGAAAAAGTACTTTTAACGTTGCGGTTGCTGATCTTTTGAATGCACCCGATATCGAAACTTTGGATCTCTCTTCCTATACCGGAAATCCCGGAGACACCATAAAGGTGACAGTGACCGATGATTTCGGAGTAACCGCAGTAACGGTAAAAATTGAAAATTCAGACGGCAGTCTGGTAGAAGAAGGGCTGGCAGCTCAAAATGGTGCAGAATGGATCTACACCGCTACGGTACAAAATACAGATCTGGCAGGAGATAAAATTACGGTAACGGCTACCGACCTCCCTGCCAATATGTCAGAAAAAACTCAAACGCTATAAGTAGTAAAAATATTTTAAGTATAGAAACAGTATAGCGATAGTATAGCGATAGCCTGTAAAATTATCTGACATAATGACAAAGCTACTCGTTCGAGTAGCTTTGTTTTTAAAAGGAAATCTAATTTTATTACAATTTTAATGTTTTAATTAACATTATACTTTTTAATCCACTCATCGACATAGGTCGCTACTTCTTTCCAGTTTTTATCTCCACAGATAAAATGACCTCTGCCTGGGAACACTTTAAATTCTTTGATACTGTTCTCGTCTTTATAAGCATCAAAGTTTTTCTTATTTAGTCCCATAGGAATGATATGATCTTTTTCTCCGGCAATGAATAGAAGTGGTACGTGAGCTTTCTCAAAGTCTATCTTAGAATATTTGTGAGCGGTACCTCTTGGGATATTTCTGCTTTCAGGCACAATCAGTTCGTCAAATACCTGATCAGATTCTTCTCTGCTCATGGTGTTACAGAATGTGTAGTGCAACCACTCTTTGGTTGGGTGAAAAACGGAATCGCCCTGTAAAGGATTCAAAACTGGTAGGTTTGATTTCAGAAAACTCCATTGTGTGGTAAGAATTCCCAGTGGTGCAGCTCCATCAATACAGATGCCTAAAGTCGCCTTGTTCAGTTCCACTAATTTCTGAACTGCCAATCCTCCTAAAGAATGCCCAATAACAATGGGTTTTTCGGGCAAAGTATCTATAAAATCGGCTAAATTTTGTACGACATCTTCAAGTGTTACTTTGCCTAATTCGGGTGGTGTATTTGTCCACATTTCGGCAGGACTTAAGTTGTGATACGGATTTGGTGGCGTATGTACTGTATAACCTTTTTCTTCAAAAAAGAACTTCCAGCCTTCCCAGCTTTTAGGGGTTACGAAAAGACCGTGTGCCAAAACGATTGTGTTAGATTCCTGAATTGTATTCATAATATAAATGCTTTGTAATTTATTTAATCCGCTGAATTGTTAGCAAACTTCTGTAAGAATTGCCACCTCCGGCGGGCTGCGCTTTATCTGCGGTAGCATAATTATTAGTTGAAGGAGCAAGGTTGAAATCCAAAGTTTGAGTTGCTGCTGAGATATTAACATAATCCTCGAAATAATGTGTAGTGCTTGTAGATGTATTTGGAATCGCCACATTTATCAAAGAATATTCGTTATTACCTACAATACATTTTATAACCACACTATTATTAGCATTAGCTGCTGTAGGAAAATTACCTACCAATCTCAATTGAATTTTGTAAACACCAGTAGGAAGTGTTATTTGATCCGTCGTTCTTGCGGGAGAGCCATTACCAGCGGGCGCGGAAACTCCGTCTACTATTGATGCACCAACGATGCTATTAATAAAATTAGGTGCTCCATTAGGAGCATTTCCCATCTCCGCAGCACTATCATTATCGTTAAATCTTAATCCCACTTCAGCTCCTGCCGTGTAAATCAAAGCATTCAAGCCTATCCTTATAATTTGCCCTTCTATAGAAGCTGTAGTGTTTCTATAGATATCTCCATTCGTGTCTATGACAACAGTACTGGCAGCAGTTCCTGTAGGCAATGCTGCCAGATTCTGGAATCTTAGAGGATTGGAAGCCGCATCTACATGGAGGGGTCTCGCCGGCGCGGCAGTTCCTATTCCTATTCTATTGTTGGCAGCATCTACAGAAAGTGTAGTACCATCTACCGAAAAGGCATTAACAGCAGTTCCGGTGAATGCCAATGTTGCACCTGCCTGTGTGACAATTCGATTACCAGCTAATGTGCCATCATTAAGGTAAATACTAGTATCGGGTGAGCTGCCTATTTTTTTCCAGATGGTACCATCAAAATAATAATAACCTACTGCTGTTATTTCTGTTACTTGTGTAAGACTGGGGATTGTTCCTGTAGGAGGTGTAGTATCGGTTACATAAACAAGAGATCCAGTTTGTGCAGCTGCATAAGTTCCTGCCATCTTTCCGGCCAATTGTTGCTTAGTCAGCCTTGGCGCAATAAAACCGTCCTTAACTGTTGCTGATGCACCATTTCCTATGACATCTAATGTAGCATTCGGAGCTTCAGTATTGATCCCTACCTGTGCGTTAAGAAGGGAAATTCCTAATAAAGGAATAGATAATAATAATTTTTTCATTTTGTAGATTTAGATTAGTACTAATTTTTCACATCAATATATACAAATTATATCTGTAAAAATATAAATTAATAAATTTTAATATAGTATCGACTTACTTGTAGATTTTTTATCATGTAAAAAATGGACACAACATAAATTTCACACTACATCATCATTTAAAAGTTTATAATTTTAACTTCAGATTATTGACAATTATAAATATATTACAATAAAAATTATGGCATAACAGGTGGAGGTGCAGACCCGACGCCACTCGTTACAGCATTCATATTTACATTGATTACATTATTTACTGTAGTCAGCATATTTCTCTTATAAACACTTACGCTAAGCCTAAGCTCAGGATTCTGATTAAAGATTCTACCATTATTAGGAACAAATTTTATATGCCAGGTACCATTCTGAATAAATGACCGCGCCGAATACTGCGGAATATATTGTTCTGTATTAGTAGGCTGTGTAATACTAATATTGGAATCATCATTTACTCCTCTAATAATAAAACCACCAATGACTAAGTAATATTCTGTAGCTGATATACCTGTATCAAAACTCGTAAGCCCATTTGCGTTAACATTTTTGATATAATAAACTGTACTGTTGATTGCTCCATACTGGGCTGTTGCCGGAACGTATCTTTTTAAAGTATTGTCAGAATTGTCTCTAACCATAAGATAGGAATCTACAGAGTTCCCGGAAAATGCTCCGGGATTTTCTAAGTACAGATTTTCATTAACTTTCACATTTCCCACTACATCAAGTGTTTGTGAAGGAGTATCAGTGCCAATGCCAACACCTTGAGCACTGACAGCTGAAATGGTACAACTAAATAGTATTGATAAAAAAATATTTTTCATAAGCTTTATATTTAAATTCCTGGCGGCGCAGAGGGGGCAATTCCTGTATTATTTCCTCCAAGGTCATACGTTATAGTACCTAAATCCTTAAAAAATCTTTTTGAATACAAAATAATATCAAAATTATAGGTGTAGCGGTCAGTTATATTTTCTGTATTTAAAGTAGGATAACCTATTTTCACATGCCAGATTCCGTTTGAAACAAAAGTTTCCATAATTAAATTACCTTTATTGACAGGTACTGCGTTGGGATCTGTATATATGCCATTGTTTCCTGCATTGGGTACAGCTTCGAAATTGGTAAGTGTGATAAAAAATTTATCTGCCGAAATGTTCAGATTAAGATCATTCAGATCATCACGATATATGTTTGTAACCGAATAAGGCTGGATAGTAAGCGGAGTATAAAGATTTTCTACAGCTAATAGTTTTCCGTTTACTATAGAAGATTGAGGATCTGTAGCGACAACGGTAAATCCAGAAGGATTGTTAACATAATTAACAGAATCGATATAAACAGAAGTACCAATTGCGGCATTACCTGCGATTTCAAGTTTCTCTGTTGGAGTAATTGTGCCTATCCCCACTTGGGCACTCACAATAATTCCAATACATAAATTAATAATAAGCAAGTACTTTTTCATAATAATTATTGAAGAATTGGAGAATTATCTGAACCTGTAGAAGAACCATTAAGATCAAATGCAGGCTTTTCATTTATAATTTTAACATAGGTCTTAGGGTAGATTGCACATACAAAATTCCAAGATCCGTTTTCGGTGGATGCAATTTCTGAATAATCCGCATACAAAATCCATTCATTATTTACACTTTTAACACCGTAAGATGGTATGGCCGTATTGCTCCCCACAACATTTTTATCAAAATAAGCAGACAAAACCATAAGAGAATAATCACTTGAATTGATTTTTGTGTTAAAACTTTCAACCCAATCAAGGTCTACATTAGAAAGCTTATACGTCACAATACTTGCAAGACCTGGTGAAAATGCCTGATCAGGCTCTATTCGTCGTACCCTGTTATCCGAAATGCTTTGGTTAAGCAATAAATACCGGTCTTTTTCTGCAGTACCCAGAGGATCTAGATTTTCTATGATTATCTTACTTGATTTAAAAGATCCGTTCACATCCAGTTTCACCCTTGGTGTTGTTGTATTAATACCCACATTTCCTTGCTGCCCACTTAATATACAGCTTAAAAATAAAATTGGTATAATTAAACTTTGTTTCATCATTATATATTGTTTCGTTAGTTCTATCTGCGTTGATTGTGAATGCAAATATACTTCAGATAATTGTAATTATCTTGTAGATTTTTATCTACAAATCTGATTACAAACATCTTACAATGTCTAACTACGAAACAAACCAGAATGTTTGGAACAAAAAAAAACAGCTACAAAAATGTAGCTGCTTTTTATATAATGAAATATTAATTATTTCAATTCTACTTCAGCACCAGCTTCTTCTAATTGCTTCTTAAGAGCTTCAGCTTCGTCTTTAGAGATACCAGTTTTGATAGCAGCAGGAGCTCCATCTACGATATCTTTAGCTTCTTTAAGACCAGCACCAGTTAAATCTTTTACCAATTTAACGATAGCCAATTTAGAAGCACCTGCAGACTTAAGAATTACATCGAATTCTGTTTTTTCTTCTACTGCTTCACCACCACCTGCAGCAACTACTACAGCAGCAGCAGCTGGCTCGATTCCGTACTCATCCTTAAGGATAGTAGCTAATTCATTTACGTCTTTTACTGTTAAGTTTACTAGCGTTTCAGCTAAATTTTTTAAATCTGACATTGTTGTAATGTTTTTGTTGATTATTTATTTAATTTTTTGAGAGTAATTATTCAGCAGCTGGCGTTTCGTCAGTGCTTTCTGCAGCAGGAGCTTCTGGAGCCGCCTCAGCAGGAGTTTCTTCTACAGCAGGTGCAGCAGCTTCTTCAGCTGTAGCTTCTGTTGTTTCAGATTTGTTTTGAAGAGCAGAAACAACTCTTTGGATTGGAGACTGAAGTAATCCGATGATTTCACCGATCATTTCTTCTCTAGACTTAATGCTTACTAATGCATCAAGGTTGTTGTCACCAACATAGAAAGTTTCTTGTACAAAAGCTGATTTTAAAGCCGGCTTCTCTTCTTTCTTTCTAAAGTCTTTGATTAATTTTGCCGGAGCGTTAGCCGTTTCAGCAATCATTAATGCAGAGTTCCCTTTGAAAGTTTCGAACATTTCAGAGTAATCTACTCCTTCAATCTGTTCCATTGCTTTTTGCAAAAGTGTGTTTTTTACAACTTTTACTTTAATATTCTGCTTGAAAGCCTGTCTTCTGAAGTCAGAAGATTTAGCAGCGTTCAAACCGTCTAGATCTGCTACATAAACTACTTTAGCATCCTGAAGCAAATCTTTGATCTCTTGTATTGCTACAACTTTTTGGTCTTTTGTCATTGTCTTAAGGATTATAATTAGTTAACAGATTTACTATCAATTGCAATACCCGGGCTCATTGTAGAAGACAAATAAATGCTCTTCACATAAGTACCTTTAGCAGCAGTTGGTTTCATTTTGATCAAAGTAGAGATCAATTCCTGAGCATTCTCCTTGATTTTAGCAGCATCGAAAGATACTTTACCAATACCAGCGTGGATAATACCGTATTTGTCTACTTTGAAGTCAATTTTACCAGCTTTTACTTCAGTTACTGCTTTACCAATTTCCATAGTTACAGTACCTGATTTTGGGTTAGGCATCAAACCTCTTGGTCCTAATACTCTACCCAATGGTCCTAATTTACCCATAACAGCTGGCATAGTAACGATAACGTCAACATCCGTCCAACCATCTTTTATTTTTTGTAAATATTCGTCAAGACCTACATAGTCTGCACCAGCAGCTTTTGCTTCAGCTTCTTTATCCGGAGTTACTAAAGCCAAAACTTTAACATCTTTACCAGTACCGTGTGGAAGAGATACTACACCTCTTACCATTTGGTTAGCTTTTCTAGGGTCTACTCCTAATCTTACAGCGATATCTACAGAAGCATCAAACTTTGCAGTGTTCACCTCTTTTACAAGAGCTGAACCTTCTTCAAGATTATAAATTCTTCCTTTTTCTACTTTGCTTAAAGCTTCCTTTTGCTTTTTAGTCAATTTTGCCATTTCTCTTAGTTTTAAGCGTTAGTTGGTTTAGTTCCTGTTACTCTTAATCCCATAGATCTAGCAGTACCTGCAACCATAGAAAGAGCTGAGTCCAAAGTAAAACAGTTAAGGTCTGTCATTTTATCTTCAGCGATTTTTTGAACTTGCGCCCAAGATACAGCACCTACTTTGTTTCTGTTTGGTTCACCGGATCCTCCTTTGATTTTAGCTGCATCCATTAACTGAATTGCTGCAGGTGGAGTTTTAATAACGAATTCAAAAGATTTGTCTTCGTACACTGTAATAACTACAGGTAAAACTTGACCTGGCTTATCCTGAGTTCTTCCGTTAAATTGTTTACAAAACTCCATGATGTTCACACCTGCAGAACCTAATGCCGGACCTACTGGTGGAGATGGGTTTGCTGCTCCTCCTTTTACTTGGAGCTTAACCATTTTAAAGACTTTTTTAGCCATTGTTTGTTTTTTAAAAATTGAATAATTAATGAGTTTGGAAGCATTTATTATTCAGCAGGTTACCGCACTCACATAAAGTAAACCTACTTTTCGGACTGCAAAATTATGAAATATTTTTTAATTAGCAAACACTTAACTCATTAAATTTCAGAAATTAAATGATATGATCACATATCAAACTTAATATTTATTAAATGTACTTGTTAGCTTATTGTTGAAATATACTTTTGTAACAAACTATTTTATGTTATAGCAGATACTGCTAAATTGGAAAAATACATTGATAACACAGAATATCAGAAACATTCAAGATATTTTATAGTGTTTATAAATAAACAAAGACTCTCTTACATCTAAAAGACCAGCTTTGAATGTAAATTATCTTATCTATAACAAAATGATACCATAATATCAATCTTTCAAACCTTCAAAATATAGCGGAAGTTCAATTTACCTAAATATTTACTGCTCATCAGTTTGACAGTATGATTTAATGAAAATTTAACATTTTTAAGCTTTTTTTAAATACACCTTACTTAAAATAATAAAAAAAATTAACATAAAGTTATTTATTTTTTTTTATTTTTATACAATATTCTGTAATAATACTAAATAACTAATAAAATAATAATAATACTAATAATTTAATAATAATACTAATAATTAATGATGAAAAAATCTACAACATTTTTACTAGCTAGTCTGAGCGTCTATACTTATGCACAGACAGGAAAAGTCGGTATTGCAACTAGTACCCCTACTGAAATTTCTGATGTCAACGGAACTGCCCGAATAAGGTCTTTACCAAACGGGGCTACAAACGCTATTTACACTACAGGAACTAATACCAACTCCGGAGCTACCCCTACCCAAACTTTTACGGGATTATTTCCAGTTTTAGCCGATGCTAACGGTATTCTCGGAAGAACCTCATCTGCAGAATTAATCAATAACAACACTGCTACAGGCTTTAATACTACAAATACCTCTACAGCAGCTTTTGTAGAACAACAACTTCTTTAATACCCAACAATAACACTACAGGGTTTAATAATACCACAACAAACTCTCCTGCAATGTTCGTCATAAGAAGATATGCAGTACCCGATTTTCCAAATACAGGTTATGATACAGGGATGGAATTGACAAAATGGGAACCCGTAATGTCAAATATTATGTTCACATTTACGAATGGAATTGCCGCAACTTCTGTATATAATATTGGAGGAAATGTAAGCTATAGATTACAAGCTACAGGGACAACCTGGAAAATAATAGGGGATGTGAACGGAGTTGACGAAAATTCTCTTGTTGATGTTTTGTTTATTAACAAAAACTTTACAGCAACAGATACAAGAACGAACTGACAATATATCAATTAATCACCCAAAATATTAACAATTTTGGGTATTTTTTATCAATATTAACTTAAAAAAAAATACCGCTCATTTCTGAACGGTATTATATTATATCTGAAAAGTATTAGACTTTTTCGACTTGTGAAAAACTTAGTTCCATTGGAGTTTTTCTTCCGAAGATCAAAACAGAAACTTCTACTTTCTTCTTGTCTTCCAAGATTTTCTCTACTGTACCGTTGAAACCATTGAATGGCCCATCAATTACTTTCACGTTTTCACCAACGATGAATGGAATTTCTGCATCCGAAGCAAACTCTGAAAGTTCATCCATTCTGCCAAGCATTCTGTTGACCTCAGATTTTCTCATCGGAACAGGATCTCCACCTTTGGTTAAACTCAAGAAAGAAATCACACCAGGAATATTTTTAATCACGTGAGGAATCTCTCCCATCAACTCTGCTTCTACCATCAGATAACCAGGATAATATGGTCTTTCTTTTGGCACTTTCTTCCCATTTCTAAGCTGAATAACCTTTTCCATAGGAATCACTACCTGAGTAACATACTGCTCAAACCCTAAACGCTTGATTTCTGTCTCAATATAGTTTTTCACTTTATTTTCCTGTCCGCTGATTGCTTTCAGCACATACCATTTCAATTCGCTCATTATGGGAAAATACTTTATTAGTTGAAGGTATTGATTAGTATTCCGATGATGTTGCTGATTGATTTTGAAAACAATTCATCAACTCCAAAGGTAAACAATGCCAAAATAACAGTTGCTACAGTAACAACAATAGTTGAAGACTGTAAGTCAGACCACTTTGGCCACTCTACTTTGTGTCTAAATTCGTGATAAGAACCTTTTAAAAATTCTACTAAGCTCATTATTTTCTTTTTGCACGGGCACAAGGATTCGAACCCTGATCAACGGTGTTGGAGACCGGTATCCTACCATTGGACGATGCCCGTAGATTAAAAGTTCCGTAAGTTTCCTTACGGAACTTTAATTATATTAAGATGATTAGTCTAAGATTTCAGTAACCTGACCTGAACCAACTGTTCTACCTCCTTCTCTGATCGCAAATCTAAGACCTACGTTAAGAGCGATTGGCTGTAACAATTCTACAGTGATCTCTAAGTTATCACCAGGCATTACCATTTCTACACCTTCTGGTAAGAAGATTTCACCTGTAACGTCAGTAGTTCTTACATAGAACTGAGGACGGTATTTGTTGTGGAATGGAGTGTGACGTCCACCTTCTTCCTTAGAAAGGATATAAACTGAAGCTTTGAATTTCTTGTGAGGCTTCACAGAATCTTTCTTAGCGATAACCATACCTCTCTTGATGTCAGTTTTCTCAATACCTCTCAACAATAGACCTACGTTATCTCCAGCTTCTCCTCTATCTAGGATCTTTCTGAACATCTCAACTCCTGTAATAGTAGAAGTTAATTTCTCTTCACCCATACCGATGATATCTACAGGATCTCCTGTGTTGATAATACCAGCTTCGATTCTACCAGTTGCAACAGTACCTCTACCTGTAATAGAGAATACGTCTTCGATTGGCATCAAGAATGGCTTATCAGTATCTCTTGGTGGTTGCTCGATCCATTCGTCAACAGCATCCATTAATTGCTCAACAGATTTGAACCATTGGTCATCAGTCTTAGCACCTCCTTCTGCAGTAGCAGCTGTAAGAGCACCAAGTGCAGAACCTTGAATTACTGGAGAGTTATCTCCGTCGAAATCGTAAGTAGACAATAAGTCTCTCAATTCCATTTCAACTAGCTCTAATAACTCAGCATCATCTACCATGTCAACTTTGTTCATGAAAACAACGATTCTAGGTACGTTTACCTGACGACATAGAAGGATGTGCTCTCTAGTTTGAGGCATTGGTCCGTCTGTAGCAGCACATACAACGATAGCACCATCCATCTGAGCAGCACCAGTTACCATGTTCTTTACGTAATCTGCGTGACCTGGACAGTCAACGTGAGCGTAATGTCTTTTTTCAGTTTCGTATTCGATGTGAGCAGTATTGATAGTAATACCTCTTTCTTTTTCTTCTGGAGCAGAGTCAATAGCAGAGAAATCCTTTTTCTCAGCAAGACCTTTGCTAGCCAATACAGCAGAAATAGCTGCAGTAAGTGTAGTTTTACCATGGTCAACGTGACCAATAGTACCAATGTTCAAGTGTGGTTTGTTACGATTAAACGTTTCCTTTGCCATGATATTAAATTATTTATTTTATTGTTTATTCAAATTTTCAGTGTGCAAATATAATGATTTTTTAAATACTAAAATCTTTTTGTTTAAAAAAATTAGTATTCAAACCCAAAAAACTGCAAACATCCATTTCTATAATTGGAATTGCAAATTTATAACAAAAAAATGAATTAAAAAAAACACTTTATAAATCCAAGTTTATTTTTCTCTCGTATATTTAACCGAAACTATCAATTAAAATAAATTTTATGAAAAGACTATTCAACATTTGTCTGGCTACATTTGCCTTTGTCACGATCATCTCTTGCGATGACGACGATGATATGAGTACACCAGAAACACCTTCAGTTGCACCGGACGTTATGGTTTACGGTTTAAGCACCAACAACGACCTTTTAGCTTTTAATGCTAAAAACAGCAATGTTATGACTTCTACAAAACCTATTACAGGACTTGCAACAGGAGATAAATTATTAAGCATTGATTTCAGACCTGCCACAGGTGAGCTTTATGCAGTATCAAATACGAGTAAACTGTACATTATTAATACAGCTACTGCAACTTCGAGAGTAGTAAGCACCACAGCTTTCGCTCCTGCTGTTTCAGGTACAATTGCTTCAATTGATTTTAATCCTACTGTTGACCGTATCAGATTAGTAACCAATACAGGACAAAATCTTCGTATCAATCCTGAAAACGGAGTTACGGCAGCTACCGATACAAGTATCGCAACGACAGCTGCAATTGCAGGGATTGCTTATACCAACAGCAAATCTGGCGCTGCAACTACTACTTTATATGACCTTGATTTAACTTCAGGAAAACTATTTAAACAAGATCCCCCGAACAACGGAACCTTGGTAGAGGTAGGAAGTTTAGGCTTTACATTCTCAGGGCAGGCAGCATTTGACATCAGCCCGGATAATGCAAACGCATTAATGGCAGTAACAAGCGGCGGACAAAATGCTTTGTACAAAGTAGACCTTACTACAGGAAAAGCTTCAAGCATCGGAACTTTACCTCAAAAAGTTATTGATATTGCTATTCCTACGAATGCCGTTGCTTACGCAGTCGATAATTCAAATGCGCTTCAGATTTTTGATCCTAATAAACCTGAACCAGTTACCAAGCCAATTACGGGATTGCAAGCCGGAGAAGGAATTCTTGGGATTGATTTCAGACCTCTAAACGGACAGCTTTATGCTTTAGGAAACTCAAGCAGAATTTACACGATTAATTTAGGGACTGGCGCAGCAACTCAAGTTGGTACAGGTCAGCTGACTACTCTTCTTGTAGGAACTGAGTTTGGATTTGATTTTAATCCTGTAGTTGATAAAATAAGAGTGGTAAGTAATAGCGGCCAAAACCTGAGATTAGATCCCGTTACGGGAGCAGTTACGGCTGTTGATACAAGCCTTACCCCTACTCCTGTCGCTGTAAGTGCAGCAGCTTATACCAATAATTTCGCCGGAACAACTGCCACTGAGCTTTTCGTAATCGATCATAATACTGACAGATTATATCTTCAAAACCCACCAAATGGAGGTGTTTTAGTTGATCGTGGTGCTTTGGGCATTAATATCGCTCAGGCAAACGGTTTCGATATCGGAAGCATGAGTCAGAAAGCATATTTATTAGCGACTGTTGGTACAGAAACAAAATTATATACAGTAAACACGACAACCGGAGCTGCCGCTTCATTAGGTACTTATCCTAATCCTGTAAGAGGATTTGCGGTAGGTTTAGGATTCTAAAAACAGACTTGATTTTCATATAAAGAAGCCCGAGATAGATTTTTCTATTTCGGGCTTCAACTTTAAAAAGATAAATGAAAGAATGATTTTTTTTAATTTAAACTAATAGTCATACGCTACAGGACTTCTGTTTTCTTGGTTTTATTAAATATCCAAAAGATAATCGGGAAGATTAATAAGGTTAAAAATGTCGCAGTAATTAATCCTCCGATAATCACAATTGCCAGAGGTTTCTGTGATTCTGAACCGATACCTGTAGAAAGTGCCGCGGGTAAAAGCCCGATCGACGCCATCAGTGCCGTCATGATTACAGGTCGCGTTCTTGATTTTACTCCACTAAAAATAGCGTCATCTATTTTTAATCCTTCTTTTACATTCTGATGGAATTCTGTGATGAGAATCACTCCGTTTTGGATACAGATTCCTAAAAGAGCAATCATCCCGACTCCGGCAGAAATCCCGAAATTCATACTGGTTAAATGCAATGCGATAATTCCGCCAATTAATGCAAAAGGAACATTCGCCAAAACCAAAAGTGAATCTTTCATGTTTCCAAAAAGGATAAATAACAGGAAGAAAATTCCTAAAATACTGATCGGAACCACCTCCGTCAATCTCTTGGTAGCTCTCTGTTGATTTTCAAACTGACCGGTCCAGCCTACAGAATATCCGTCAGGAATTTTAATTTTCGCCACTTCTTTCTGTGCATCTCCAATCGTCCCGCCTAAATCACGGTCACGGATGGAGAATTTAATTCCAATATACCTTTTAATATCATCTCTGTAAATAAATGCAGCGCCGTTGTCTTTTATAATCGTACTGATTTCTTTTAAAGGAATTTTGGCACCGTCCTGCGTAGGAATCATCAGAGATGCAATATCTTTCTCATCTTTTCTGTACTCTTCAGAATACCTCAGCCTGATTGGGAACTTTCTTTCACCATTAAACATTTCAGAGGCTGTTTTTCCACCGAATGCCATTTCAAGAACAGACTGTGCATCGTCGGGCATCACGCCGTAAGCTGCCATTTTATCTCTGTCGAGCACTACACTCACTTCAGGCTGACCAATATTTTTAATGATTCCGGCATCTTTTACACCTTCTACATCTTTGATAGATTTTAAAACCTCATCCGCCAATCGGTCAAGCGTCTGTAAATTGTCACCGTAAATTTTAATTCCATTTTCAGCTTTAAAACCTGCAACTGCTTCTGCGACATTATCCGAAATGGGCTGAGAATAATTAAAAGTAATTCCCTGATAATTTCTGAGCTTTTTATTAATTTCTTCTACGAGTTCTTCATAATTGATTTTACGTTTCCATTCATCTTTTGGCTGAAGATTCACTGCAAACTGCACAAATCCGAAACCGTTGGGGTCTGTTCCGTCATTGCTCCGTCCGGTCTGTGCAAGAACATCAGTCACTTCCGGAACGCTCATAATATCTTTTTTCAGAATATCGGCAGTTTTCAGCGATTCTTTTAAAGATGAACTCATCGGCATTTCTGCAGTTATCCAAAGCGAACCTTCATTTAACTGAGGTAAAAATTCTGTTCCTAAAAATTTTCCTGAAAATAATGTGACAGCCATAAAAGACAATGCAACAATTAAACTCAATTTTTTATGTTTAAATGTAAAACCGAAACCCTTTAGCACAATTCTGTCCCAGAAATTCGCAAACGGATTGTTTTTTTCTCTTACATTTTTATTTAAAAGCAAATGGGTAAGAACCGGAACCAATGTCAGTGTGAAAATCAAGGCTCCAATCAATGCAAAACCCAATGTAAATGCTAACGGAGAAAACATTTTCCCTTCCACCTTTTGAAATGAGAAAATGGGAATCAATGAAGTAATGATAATTAATTTTGAAAAGAAAATTGCTTTTCCTAAACCAGTTCCAGTCTGTTTGATCCAGCCGGCTTTTGCCATTTTGTTGAATTTCTCGGGGCCGTATTTCTTCGCTTTATGGTCGAGCATCACGAAGATTCCTTCCACCATGACGACGGCTCCATCGATGATAATTCCGAAATCCACTGCTCCTAATGACAGTAAGTTTGCACTCATGCCTGCCATTTTTAAGCATAAAAACGCAAACAGCAACGATAATGGAATGATGATGGAAACAATTAAAGTCGTACGCCAGTCTGCCATGAAGATCAAAACGATGACGGTAACCAGGATAATTCCTTCCAGTAAATTGTGCATGACGGTTTCTGTGGTGAAGTCCATCAGGTTATCACGGTCGTAGAAAGTGACCATTTTTACATCTTTCGGAAGAGTTTTTTCGTTCAGTTCATTAATTTTAGCTTTCACACCAACCAAAACTTCACGCGGGTTTTCACCTTTTCGCATCACCACAATTCCTTCTACGGTATCATCCTGTTTATTCAGACCGGCCTGCCCCACTCTTGGCAACGAACTCTCGTGAACTTCTGCCACGTTCTTTACCAAAACAGGATTCCCACTTTCATTCTGAATCGTGATATTTCCAATATCTTCATTAGATTGTACCAAACCAATTCCCCGAACGACATAGGCCTGTCCGTTTTTTTCGATAACGTCTCCACCTACATTCAGATTGCTTTTCGTTACGGCTTCAAAAACCTGAGAAGGCGTTAAATTGTATTTATCTAAAGCTCTTGGGTCAATACTCAACTCAAACACTTTATCCTGGCCGCCGAAAACATTGATATCAGCAACTCCGGGAACACCTCTCAGTGCACGGTCAATCACCCAGTTCTGCAAAGTCAGTAATTCTCTGGAATCTTTGGTTTTACTTTCCAGTGTATATCTGAAAATTTCTCCGGTCGGTCCGTAAGGTGGCTGTACTTCGGGGTCTACCTCATCGGGGAGACTTACATTTCGCAGCTGATTATTAACCTGATTTCGGGCAAACATATCGTCTACGCCATCATCGAAGAGAATTTTAACAATAGAAAGTCCGAACATCGTGGTACTTCTCACGCTTGTTTTTTTCTGAACCGGACTCATCGCCAATTCGATTGGTGTTGTCACAAAACGTTCCACTTCTTCGGCACTTCGGCCGTTCCACTGGGTGATGATCACGATTTGGGTATTGGTGACATCAGGAAAAGCTTCAATGGGCATATTTTTAAAACTGATAAAACCCGCAACCGCCAAAACTGCTACCCAAATAAAGGTGAAGGCTTTATTTTTGAGTGAAAACGAGATGATATTTTTAATGAATTTATTCATGCTGAATAGATGTTAGATAACAGACTTCAGATATAAGATTATTTTCAAATGAACAAAATCACATATCTTACTGTTAATTGATAATTTAAATAAATCGTAATGCTTAATTTTTTAGTGACCTATAAATCAAAAGTTGATTATTAGTGATTACATTCTCTCCTTTAGCTAAACCTTCCGAGATGTAAGTAACATCGCCCAGCTGTTTCAGGACTTTTATTTCTTTTACATTGACATCTGTTCGGGATTTAAAAACAACCACAAAACTTCTGTCGTCATCAAAAATCACCGCTTTTGATGGAACTGTAAGAGCTGAAGCATTCTCAGATTTTGAAACTTTGATGGTCGCTTTACTTTCAGGAATTAATAATCCGTTGGCATTATCTAAAACCACTCTCGCCTGCATCGCATTGGTTTGCGGATCAATGATTTTAAATATTTTGTCAATTTTACCATCAAAAACTTTATCCGGATATGACAATGTGGAAACCTGTGCTGCCATTCCCAAGGTGATTTTATCAATATCAGATTCGTTAACATTCATGATTGCCCACACGTTGGTGGTATTGGCTACGTCGAAAATATTTTCACTTCGGTCACTTCTCAGTTGCATATCTTTATTGATGTCTTTGTGCACGATATATCCGTTGATTGGAGCCAGAACACGGTAAAGATTTCCTTTTTTCACATTATAAACTGTACTTACTGCAGCAGATCTTTGCATCTGATCCTGAGCTTTCTGCACCTGACTTTTTGCTTCCAACACTTCTCTTTCCGTTGTCAGTTTTCCTTCATACATTTCTTTGGCAACACGAAGATTGTTTTGAGCAACCAGTAAATCGGTTTTAGCATCACTCACATCTTTCTGAACATCGGCCAACTCTGTACTTCTGATGGTTGCGAGAACCTGACCTTTCTTCACGTAATCTCCCAGCTCAACGTTGACACTCATCACATTTCCGCCCACCAAAGGATAAACGTCGATGTAAGAGTTTCGGTCTGCAGATATTTTTCCATAAAAATTGTAGGTATCTTCTATGTTTCTGAATTCAGCTTTTGCAGTGGTGATCGATTCGAGCATGGTATTGCTCAGTTCAAAACCTTTAGGCGCAGTTTCTTTTGGCGCTTCCTCTTTCGAACAAGACATTAAAAAAAGTGCAATAATAACAGGAATTATAATTTTTTTCATTTTTAATTGAAGATTTTCGTTTGTACCAATTGATTGAGTTGTTCTGCAGATTGTATGAGTTGATTTTTCATATCATAAATCTGAAGCGACGTCTGACGGTAACTTTCCATGAAATCTGTAAAATCGATGAGATTGACATTTCCGTTTCTGAAATTTTTCAGAATTCCGTTGTAAACCAGATCCAGATTATCGAGATCGGTAGATTTGATTTCCAGCAACTGTTCGTACTGATTTTTCCACATTTGAAAAGCCGACTGTACTTTAGTCTCGAGATTCAGTTTCTGAAATTCTGCATTTCTCTGATTCTGTTGAATGGCAAGATTGGCCTTCTGTACATTTCCTTTATTCACTTTCCACAAGGGTATGGGAATTCCGACTTTTAAATTGATTTCATTTTTAAAAGTTCCCGAGTTCTGATCGTATTCTGCTCCAACATTCAGATCCGGAACATTGAGAGATTTCTGCCATTGCGCATATAACCTGGAATTGTCAATCAGTTTTAGATTAAATAAATAATCTGCGTTGTTTTCGATGGCTTTTCTTTTTAAATCAGATTCGTCTCCGAAAGGCTGCGCATTAAGAATTTCTTTTGCTTCGTCATCTGAAATTAGAGGTTCTATATTTTCGGTAATTCCGGTAAGAACTTTTAAATTTTGTTCGAATTCCAAAATATCTTTATTGATTCCGAGTTTATCATTATTCAGCTGAATCACGATACTTTGTAATCTTACTTCATCTTTTAACGAAACATTTCCTTTTGCGGATTGTACTTTATAAGTCTTCAAAAGGTCATTCATATACCCTAATTGCTTATTCGTATTTTCAAGCTTGAGTTTTTCATAATAAAGATTATAGTAATTGGCGTGAAGCTGTGTTCGTAATTCTACAAGCAACTGCGTAAACTGGAGCTGCGCCAAATCTTTATTTGATTTTGCAAAAGCAACTTCGTTTTTCTTTTTTCCGCCCATGTAAATCAGCTGCGTCACTTCAAAACCTTTAGCTTTACCGGCATCTAAAACTTTTCTGTCTTCAGGATTATACGCATTGATGTAACCGCTCATCTGCGGAAGTTCCCAGATTTTAGCCTGAAGAATATCCGCATCAGCTATATTGATATTGTACTGTTCGGCAAGAAGCTGAAGATTATTTTGCTGAAAGGCATTTTCGCAATCCAAAAGCGACATTTGCTGTTGCGCTGTTACTATCGAAGATATAACAACGAACAGTCCTGCAATTTTGTTCATTCTCTCAATTTTGATGACAAAAGTGCGGCTGCTCGATTAAAACGACCTTAAAGGAGGCTTAAAATAATATTAAATTTGGTGTGGTTTGGGAGAAATTTGAAAAGTTTGTTTTGAACCATTAAGGAAATGAAAGAGTTAAGATTCTTTAAGAAAATCAGATAGATTTTTTTTAAAAAGCTGTGTTCTTAAATATTTCGAAGAAAGAAATTTTCTTTTACCCATCCCTAAAGGGTGAAAAACTTTTTACCACTAGCAAGAATATTTAGAAAAATCTTAAACGCAAAGTGAGACAAAGCTCTTTTATAAATTCTATATGAAAATTTTAAGGTAAACAAAGCCGTTTCACTTAGCCAAGTAAAACAATTTTATTTTTTGGGCAGACTAACTTATTGTTCCTATCTTAATATTTAAAACCTATTTATTAAAAGTAACGCTAAACTTATTGGTATGTTCTGCAGGCGAATTGTATTTAATTTTCGCATTGTGGTATTCCAGGATTCTTTTGGCAATGCGGAGTCCGAGGCCGGAGCCGGTAATATTTTGAGAATTATTTCCACGCATGAAAGCATCGAACAATTTGGGCTGTTCTTCTATTGAAATCGTATTTCCTGCAGAAATGACATCTACAATAAGCTCGGACTCGGTTTCTGTGATTAAAACTTTAGCTTCAAAATCGTCCGAATAGACAGCAGCATTTTTAAATAAATTAATAAAAACAATATTGAGCAGTGACTGAACTCCTTTTATGGTCAAAAAAGCTTGTTCGGAAGTGTTTTCCGAAATAAGAAAGTCCATCGTAAGATTGGGAAAACTTTTTTGAACACGTTCAAAAGCCTCAAATATCACTTCATCAATTCTCACTTCCTCGTATATCGTCTGAATATTTTCTTTATCGAATTTTGTGAGAAGCAAAAGGGAGTTCGTCAAATCTGAAAGCTGATAGACATCTTTTAACATCTGTTTTAAAGCGGTGAGTGTTTCCGGGGAATGCTGTTCAAGTTTAATTAAATTTTCCAGCTGAAAGGCCATTCTTGTAATTGGCGTTCGGATTTCGTGAGAAGCACTTGCCGTAAAGTCTTTCTGTGACTGAAAAACATCATTTAACCGGACGATCATCGTATTAAACGACTGCGCCAGAATACTTATTTCATCATTGGACTGCTCAACAGGAATCTGCGTCGTCAGTTTGTGCGCCGTCACTTCAGAAATTTCTTTGTTGAGATCTTCCAGCGGCTGAAGAAATTTTCCCATAAAATAATAGCTGAAAAATCCAATCAGAAGCGTACAGGTAATGAAAGCCGTAATTAAAAGATATTTAAGATAATCAAGCTTCGATTGTCCGTTGGTATCAAATGCGCTGGTGAGAATGTAATAATTTTCGCCATTAATATTCTTCAAGGCTGCGTAAACCTCCGGGAAAGTATCCTGCTTGTGAACTGACTTTTTTTGATCAACCTCTTGTAAAAGATCTTTGTCCCAGGTAACTTTTCTGTCTTTTATGGTACTGTAAATAAGTTCTTTTTTAGCATTGAATATCAAAATCGTCTCATTCAACAAGACATTATCAGAATTTTCATTAAAAAAAATGGGTGCTTCTTCTGCGAAATTTTTAGATTTGGAAATAAAATTAGTGGTAAAGTCTAATCGACGGACAAATCTTTCTTTAAACTCCTCTTTCCTGAAATCATTAAAGGAAACGTAAATAATAATGAGAACAATACCAAAAAGTAATGAAAATGAAATACTGAGGGTGAGCGCAATTTTCCTTTTTAAAGACATCTATAAAGGATTTAAATAATATCCGAAACCGGAACGCGTGTGAATCAATTTGACTTTATAATCTTTATCTAATTTTTTTCTTAAAAAATTGATGTATACCTCGACTGTATTGGTATTGGTATTAAAATTATGCTCCCAAACATTTTCTGTAATCTGCTGTTTTGAAACCGTTCTCCCTTGCGCTTCTGCCAGATAAACCAAAAGTTGAAACTCTTTTAAGGTCAGTGCGATTTCATTTCCTGCTCTGAAAACTTTCTGTTCGGTCTTATTAATAATTAAATCATCAACTCTGATGATATCCTGATCTGCTGTATCAGACGGAACTTTCCTCCTCAACAAAGAATTTATCCTCAACAATAGTTCCTCAAACTGAAAAGGTTTTACCAAATAATCGTCAGCCAATCTGGTAAAAGCATCTTTCTTATCTGCAAGATCTCCGTAAGCCGAAATGATAATGATTGGCGTATTTTTATCAAAAGATCGGATCGTTTGGCAGACATCCAATCCGTTGATCTTCGGAACATTGATATCTAAAAGATACAGATCATAAGAATTGTTTTTTATCTGGCGCAGAAAAGTTTCTCCGTCATAAATTCTGTCGGTGCTAAAACGGTTTGACTCTAAAAACTTACTCAATTCTGCGGAGAGAATGAGATCGTCCTCCAGTAGAAGAATATTCATCAGGGATATATTTACTACGAATTTAACGAAAAAATAATGAGGTTGGCGATTCAATGAGCAGAGAAAGCTTTTAAATAAGTACAATGTTAATAGAAAGACTTATTTTAAAGCTATTGATTTCAATGTTTTTAGTCTTTCAATTATGATTAATTAAAATAATATTAAACTTTTAAAGTGGTCAAAATTATCTTCCAATCTAATAAAAACAAAAAAGCCTCAGATATTTCTATCTGAGGCTTTCATTAATTGGTTTCCCTTTTTGCGGAGAGAGAGGGATTCGAACCCCCGGACCTGTTACAGTCAATAGTTTTCAAGACTATCGCAATCGACCACTCTGCCATCTCTCCATTAACTCCGATGATATCGTTGTTTTTGGTGGTGCAAATATAATACGTTTTTTTAATATACAAAATTTATTTTTTAAAAATTTAAAAGAAACATTATAATTATTTTTTTTCGTTATCTAAATTTTTGAAATAATGATGAACTCTTTTATGCAAAAAAAATCCCGAAGAAATCGGGATGAAAGGTGAGCCAACTACGGGACTTGAACCCGTGACCTCTTCCTTACCAAGGAAGCACTCTACCGCTGAGCTAAGTCGGCATTAAAAGAAAAAAATCACGCTTTAAAAGAGTGATTTTTTTTGAGCGGAAGACGAGGGTCGAACTCGCGACATTCAGCTTGGAAGGCTGACGCTCTACCAACTGAGCTACTTCCGCAATTTTGTTTCCAAAACTATTGGTAAACGCTGTGCAAACTTAGGGGAAACCCTTTACATCTGCAAGTTTTTTCTAATATAAAATGTGGGGAGAGCAGGATTCGAACCTGCGAAGCCGAAGCAACTGAGTTACAGTCAGTCCCATTTAGCCACTCTGGAATCTCCCCAGATATTTTATATTAAATTGAGCCTCCAGAGGGACTCGAACCCACGACCTGCTGATTACAAATCAGCTGCTCTAGCCAACTGAGCTATGGAGGCAATTTAATAAAAACTGAAGGCCATCAGAGAAAATCTACTCTGTGCTGCATCAGCAGTTAAAAAAAATCACGCCTGATGTGGTGTGAAATTGAGCGAAAGACGAGGGTCGAACTCGCGACATTCAGCTTGGAAGGCTGACGCTCTACCAACTGAGCTACTTTCGCAATTTTGTTTCCAAAATCATTGGTAACGGTTTGCAAATCTAGGAAAAACCTTTTAAACCTGCAAGACTTTTTTCAATATAAAATGTGGGGAGAGCAGGATTCGAACCTGCGAAGCCGAAGCAACTGAGTTACAGTCAGTCCCATTTAGCCACTCTGGAATCTCCCCAGATATTTTATATTAAAATTGAGCCTCCAGAGGGACTCGAACCCACGACCTGCTGATTACAAATCAGCTGCTCTAGCCAGCTGAGCTACGGAGGCAAAATAAAAAGATTTCAAAAAACGATTGTTCCTTTTTGCGAGTGCAAATATAGAACAGATTTTTTGAAATCTCAAACTTTTTTAGAAACTTTTTTTAATTAATTTCCTAAGCTAATTCTTTTTTCTTGATTAACAGTTTCTTAGCTGCATCAACACATTGGTCTAAACTTTCTTCAAAACTCGTACTTGTCTTTTTTACGACGATATCTTCACCCGGAACAACCAAAATAAGCTCAGTGGTCTTATTTGCTTTATCTGAATTGTTTTCTACTTTCAGGAACACTTTGCATTCCTGAAGCTTGTCATAAAACGTATTAAGCTTGCTTACTTTTTTGTCAACGTGTGACTCTAATGGTTCGTGTGGAGTTAAGCCGATTGCTTGTACTGAAATCTTCATAATTCTTCTTTTTTAACAGCTCTTGGATGAGCTTGATTAAACACTTTTTTCAACTGTTCTATATTAGCATTCGTATACACCTGAGTGCTTGCAAGACTAGAATGCCCTAATATTTCTTTTACTTTAGATATCTCTGCACCATTATCCAAAACATGCGTAGCAAAGCTATGTCTCAGGATATGCGGACTTCTTTTTTGCTTCGAAGTAACAAGACTAAGGTACTTATTAACCACTACATAAACAAATTTTTCAGTCAGTTTTTTTCCCTTTTTGTTGACAAAGAAATATTGTTTAAAATCCTCGTGAGGTTTTCTGATTTCCAAATAACTTTTAAGTAGTTTCGTTAAGTCAGGAGAAATAGGAACATAACGTTCTTTATTTCCTTTACCTAAAATCTTCAATTGTTCTCCTTCGAGGTTTACACTTTCAAATATTAAGCCACAAAGCTCAGCTTTTCTGATTCCCGTTTGATACAAAACCTCCACGATACATTTTTCTAAAATATCATTAACGTTGACAAGAATCTCATCCTGAAGCATCTCCATTTCCTCCATAGACATAGGAATCTGCTTCTCTGCATAAAATTTAAGAGAAGTAACTGTCTCTACAGGAGAAACTTCAATTTCGCCTAATCTTAAAAGAAAAAGATAAAAACTTCGGAGCGAAGACAGCTTACGATTAATACTTCTTTTTGAAATATCATTTTCACTGAGTTCAACGATAAAATTTCTGATTGTTTTTTTGTTGGCCTTGACAATGTTTTCAGAACCTTCTGTTTTAAGATAAAAAGAAAAAAAATCGTCAAGATCCTTACGGTAACTTGTAATGGTATGAGGCGAATACCTCTTTTCGAGCTGTAGATAGTCTAAAAACTTCTCTCGCATAATGTATATATAAAACAAAAATCACTTCTCAAATATAACTATTTAAGAAGTGATTTAGTATGTGTTTAAGAAAATTTCTTAAGCTTGTTCTTCCTTGCTTAATCCTCTTTGCTTATAAGCTGCTTTCAGCCTAGATTGTCTAAGAGTTACAGAAGGCTTAATAAAAGCTTGTCTAGATCTTAATTGACGAACTGTACCAGTTTTATCAAATTTTCTCTTGTATTTTTTAAGTGCTCTATCGATGGATTCACCATCCTTTACAGGTATTATTAACATAATTTACATCTCATTTTGGATTGCAAAAATAGAACTTTTTTCTTGATTAGCAAATTATTTATCTATAAAATTGACATTAATTCTGAAATTTCTAAACACAACTTTTTAATATGAATTGAATTTAAACAAAATATTGTATCTTTGCCTCTACTAAAACATGGGGTTGACTGGTTTCGACAGCAAGATCAGTGGGTAAGTAAGCATGCAGAGAACCGTAGTGCGATCTCTTTAATCCCTTGCTACAAACTTTTAACTGGCAACGAAGAGTTCGCTCTTGCAGCTTAATCCGAATAAAGTAAGATTCAAGCGCTTTCCCGAAGATAGTAAGGAAGCAAGATGTCTCACAAATGCTCTGTTCTGCGGCGTTTGATTCTGAGATATAGTAATGCAGAAATAAGGTTTTGGGAGCTTTGACCAAGACTCGAAAACTTCAGAAGCTAAGGTCTAAGTTGGGTGTTTGCTCTCTGCTTAGGCACGAAAATCAATAGTAAAATAAGCATGTAGAAATCTTATGTATTGCTTGTTTGGACGAGGGTTCGAATCCCTCCAACTCCACTTTTTAAGATTAAAAAGAGCTCAAAATTTGAGTTCTTTTTTTGTTTACACATACCACAAATTTACGGTCTTTATCAAAAAGGCACAGTATATGCTAATACTAAAATATAACACCCAAAAAATTATTATTATGAGAAGTTTATTATGGTTAGTCGCAGTCATTTGTATTATTGTTTGGCTTTTAGGTATGTTGAATGTTGTACCGGGAATCGGAACCAGTTCTTTAGTACATGTATTATTAGTAATTGCAGTTATTGTAGTACTTTACAATATTATTAGTGGAAGAAAACCACTTGATTAAAAATCTAAACTAAAACAATTTAAAGAAAAAAAATACCAACAAATTTTGTTGGTATTTTTTTTTGAAACTATAAAATAAAACCGAGAATCTATTTACAACTCTATTCTTCTCAAAACAATAGAATTCTAACTTGATGCATCTTTTTAAATACAATTCCTATAATCAAGTATCAGCATATTACAACACGCTCTTAAACCTCGCATCTCTTTTAAAGTTTTAGCTGTTTCATGATGTTAGTAAGACCTCAAAAATTCACATTCATTGCAATTTTAATAAAAATTTAAACTAAAAAGCTTTGAGAATTAAAAAAATAAAACACCAAAACAGGCAATCAGATTTAATTTAAAATCTAAACACCTGAAAACTAAAATACTAAAGTCTGAGACAATAAAATAAGCGGTATTGGTCGACAAAAAAGACTAAAAAAATGTTTTATCGTAAAGAATTTTATATATTTGCACAATCTAACAATTAAAAAAATAATTTACTATGTCAGACATTGCATCAAGAGTAAAAGCTATCATCGCTGATAAGCTTGACGTTGAAGAAACAGAGGTAACTCCAGAGGCTAGCTTCACAAATGATTTAGGAGCTGACTCTTTGGATACCGTTGAGTTAATCATGGAATTTGAAAAAGAATTTAACATTCAGATCCCTGATGACCAAGCAGAAAAAATTACTACTGTAGGGCACGCTATTGCTTACATTGAAGAAGTAGTAAATAAATAATATTCTTCAACAAAGAAAATTTACAAAGTTTATGGAATTAAAAAGAGTAGTTGTAACCGGTTTTGGCGCCTTAACACCCATCGGTAATAATGCGAATGAATACTGGGAAAGCCTGTTAAAAGGTGAGAGCGGAGCCGCTCCGACGACTCTTTTTGATGCCACAAACTTTAAAACACGATTTGCTTGCGAGGTGAAAAACTTCGATCCGTTGGAACATTTTGATAAGAAAGACGCCAAAAAGATGGATCGTAACACTCAACTTGGTATGGTAGCTGCCCGTGAGGCAGTTGCTCATTCAAGGATTATGGAAGACAATGTAGACAAACACAGAGTCGGAGTTATCTGGGGTTCCGGAATTGGCGGTTTAGAAACTTTTGAAACTGAGGTTTTAGGGTGGGCAAACACGGATATTCCGAGATTCAATCCTTTTTTTATTCCTAAGATGATTGCGGACATTACACCGGGGCATATTTCAATAGAATATGGTTTTCACGGTCCCAATTATACTACTGTTTCTGCTTGTGCTTCATCTGCAAATGCATTGATTGATTCTAAAATGCTGATCCAGTTAGGAAAGGCAGACGTTATTGTTTGCGGAGGCTCAGAAGCTGCCGTTACAGCAAGTGGCGTTGGTGGTTTCAATGCGATGATGGCACTTTCTACAAGAAATGACGATCCGAAAACAGCTTCAAGACCTTTTGACAAAGACAGAGATGGTTTTGTATTGGGTGAAGGTGCAGGAGCAATCATTCTTGAAGAATATGAACACGCTGTAAAGCGCGGTGCAACGATATATGCAGAATTATTAGGTGGCGGTATGAGTGCAGATGCACATCACATGACGGCACCACATCCTGAAGGTTTGGGAGCTTATTTAGTAATGAAAAATTGTTTGGAAGATGCAGGATTAACTGCTGATGAAGTAGACCATATCAACATGCATGGTACCTCTACTCCATTAGGAGATCAGGCAGAATCTAGCGCAATTTCTAAATTATTTGGTGAGCACGCCTACAACATTCAGATTAATTCTACAAAATCAATGACTGGTCACCTTTTGGGTGCTGCCGGAGTTATTGAAGCTATTGCTGCTTTGGGAGCTATTATTCATGGTATTGTTCCTCCTACGATCAATCACTTTACGGATGATGAAAAAATCGACAGCCGATTAGATTTCACATTCAATAAAGCGGTAAAAAAAGATGTGAAAGTAGCGATGAGTAACACTTTCGGGTTTGGTGGGCACAACGCTTGCGTTCTATTCAAGAAAATCTAATTATTACTGAATGGAGTTACAGAAATACTTTTCTAAATTCCTTCTTAAACAAAGAAAAAAAGTATTAACGGAAAGAGATTATTTCCTGAGCATTGAGCTTAATAAAATTTTAGGCACACCCGTTCAGAATATCAACTTTTACCGTGAAGCTTTTTCTATTAAAAGTTCTTCTAAAAATCAAGACAGTAACTACGAAAGACTTGAGTTTTTGGGAGATTCTGTTTTGGGTACAATTGTTTCATGCCATTTGTTCAGCACTTACCCCAAAGGTAACGAAGGATATATGACGCAGATGAAATCTAAAATTGTAAATAGGAAGAATCTGAATAAATTAGGAGAAGATTTAAAACTTACCGATCTTTTACAAAACAACAACAACTCGGCTGCTTTAGGAGAGAATATTTCAGGTAATCTCTTTGAAGCATTAGTAGGAGCTGTTTACCTTGATTTTCAATATGATACCTGCAAAAGAATTGTATTGGAGCGACTTCTTACGCCGTCAGAAATCAATAAGCTTGAAAATAAAATTGTAAGCTATAAAGGCCTTCTGCTGGAATGGAGCCAAAAGAAAAAGGTCAACATCAAGTATGAGACTTGTGAAGAAATTCAGGTGAACAAGAGCATTGTTTTCCGCTGTCACGTGTGGTTAGGCGATGAAAAAATTGCCAACGCTACCGAAACTTCCAAAAAGAAAGCTGAAGAAAAATCGGCACAGAGAGCATTTTATATTTTAAATAAAAAAGAAAATATACTTGGAAATCCAAAAACTGTATGATCTTGACGATATAGAATTTGAAGATATTACCATAGGCTTGGTGAGATTAGCCAAAAATATACCCGATCATGAGTTTTTTTTTAAAGTAAATGTAAATAATGATCTTAAATTTTCAAGAATTAAAGATCTCGTTTTTAACGGTATTTACTATGATTATTTTTTCCCAAGGTACGAAGCATACCACAAGTATACAAAGACTTGCTTCACTTTTATTTCAAATAAATCTTCAGAAAGTAATCAAAAAAAATTACAAACTGAACTCTTTTCAGGAGAAGATAACATTAAATTTTTATTAAATAATCAGACAGAAGTAGAATATATTCTGCACAGTTCGGAACAATTCCCTGATTTTTCCGTAATTTTGCTGCCTGAAAATCTTGTTTTTCCAATTCAAGATTACAATCTGAGTTCTGAAGAAGAACTTTATCAAATAATACAGTATTATGAATAAGTATTTAAAAAAGACAAAAATTATCGCAACGCTCGGACCCGCTTCCTCTTCCAAGGAAGTAATGTTAGGATTGATGAAAGCTGGTGTTGACGTATTTAGAATAAATTTTTCACACGCAGATTACGATTTAGTTCGTTCTAATATTCAAACCATCAGAGAGCTTAATAAAGAATACGGGTATTCTGTAGGAATTCTGGCCGATTTACAAGGTCCAAAACTAAGAGTAGGTGTTGTAAAAGAAGGCTCTTATCTAAATCCTGGTGACGTTTTGACGTTTACCAATGAAAAAATTGAAGGAGATTCTACGAAAGTTTACATGACTTATCAGCAATTCCCTCAAGATGTAAATGTTGGTGAAAGAATTTTGATCGACGATGGAAAATTAGTTTTAGAAGTTCTTGAAACAAATAAAATTGATACTGTAAAAGCTAAAACGATTCAGGGTGGACCTTTGAGTTCTAAAAAAGGAGTTAATCTTCCAAATACGAACGTTTCACTTCCTGCATTGACTGAAAAAGACATTCTGGATGCCAATTTCATGTTGGATATGGAAGTTGATTGGATTGCACTTTCTTTCGTACGTCATGCACAGGATATCATTGATTTAAAAGAATTGATGTCTAAGCACCCGAACGGTAAATTTAAAACACCAATCATTGCTAAGATTGAAAAGCCGGAAGGTGTAAAAAATATTGATCAAATCTTACTAGAGTGCGACGGATTAATGGTTGCGCGTGGAGATTTGGGTGTAGAAGTTCCGATGGAAGAAGTTCCGGCGATTCAGAAAACTTTGGTTGAGAAAGCAAGATTCTATTCTAAGCCGGTAATTATCGCTACCCAAATGATGGAAACGATGATCAACAGTTTAACACCGACAAGAGCTGAAGTAAATGACGTGGCCAACTCTGTATTGGACGGAGCTGATGCCGTGATGCTTTCTGGTGAGACTTCTGTAGGTAGATATCCAATTCAGGTAGTTGAAAATATGGCTAAAATTGTTCAGAATATTGAGCAGACTAATTTTTACCAACATAAAAATGAGCCGATTGAAAAAGACTTCAACTGTATCGATGAGAGATTTATCACAAACAGAGTATGTCTTGCTGCGGTTAGAATTGCTAAGAGTACCAACGTTTCTGCAATTGTGACTTTAACGAATTCAGGATATACAGCTTTCCAGATTTCTGCTCACAGACCAAATTCTCACATCATTGTTTACAGTGCCAACAAGCGTGTAATCACGATGTTGAATTTACTTTGGGGAGTTCGTGCTTATCATTACGATATGCATAAATCTACAGATGAGACCATTATTCAAGTAAATATGCTGACACACAATCACGGTTACATTGAAACAGGAGATTTTGTTATCAACATCAACGCTACTCCATCTTATGAAGGCGGAAAAACGAATACTTTGAGATTAACAACAGTTTAATCTTCTAGGCATAAAGCAAAAACTCTCGAGAATTCTCGAGAGTTTTTTCATGCCATTATTTTCCTAAAATTGTCTTCGCCGTCACAAATTCTTTTAAAGCTAAAAGAGAAAGTTCCATTCCACATCCAGAAAATTTTGTTCCATCAAATGGAAAATGAAGGTCACAACATATTTTAAGTTATTCAGCTAAAACATAGACAGAACATCGGCCTATCTCCTGAATGTAAATCTTTTTATCAATTACTTTCACATAATTCTTATTAGTTCCATATCCTCCTCCCATTTTAAAAGCTTCAATTATCTCAAGAATTAGATTATGCTTATTTTTATAAATCACACCATAAAGACTAGAAGATGATGATTTATTCAAAAGTTGATGTGCTAAAGATATATTCTCTGCATACAACATATCAACTTTGCTATCATTATGTACAATTAGATAATCTTCATATTTTTTTAAATCAGATCCTCTGTGTATTTCGAGTTTAGGGGATTTAATCTCATAATCTCTACTTGTCTCATAAATCCCTTCAAGAATATACAATTTATCAAAAGTAATTCCATCGATACGATTTACCTTAAATTTATCTACTTTTCTCAGTAATTTATCCTTAACATTCGAAATCGATTGGCACGATAAAAGAGAAAAGCACAAAAAAAATGTTATTATATGAAAAATCTTTACCATGATGTAAACGTATTGATTGTTTGATATTGAAAATATTTCATCAACAACTTAACAGAGATTTAAAATTACAATTTTCAAATTAATTTTAAAGCAAAATTATTTCCCCAAAACCGTCTTCGCAGTCACAAACTCTTTTAAAGCAAATAAAGAAAGCTCCGTTCCATATCCTGAAGACTTTGTACCTCCAAAAGGGAAACGTGGGTCAGAACTCGTCATTCTGTTGATATTTACCGTTCCTGATTCCAATTCGTTGATGAAAAATTGCTGACGGTCAGTATTTTTCGTCCAAACTGAATTTGAAAGTCCAAAAGGAATATTATTAGCCATTTCTAAAGCCTCCTCATCATTCTGAGCAATCATCACCATTCCCAAAGGTCCAAACAATTCTTCCTGCAAAATAGGATTGCCTTCTTTCACACTGATCAATCCAGGCTTGAATTCTGTATCAGAAATTCTTTCTAAGGGAATAAGAGCTTCTGCTCCGTTATCTAAGGCCTTTTGATATTGTTTTTCTAAATCATCAGCCAAATCCGGTCTTGCCATTCCACCTAATTTGGTTTCCTTGTTCATCGGGTCGGCAGGAATATATTTTTTATATTCTTCTATAAATTTAGGTAAGAAATCAAATTCAACATCTTTCTGAATAATAAATCTTTTTGCGGCAACACAGGTCTGTCCGCAATTTTGAAGTCTTGCCAGAGCACCAACTTTTGTGGCTTCATCTAAATCTGCATCATCTAAAACGATGAAAGCATCGCTCCCTCCTAATTCGAGCAAAGATTTTTTGATTTTCTGCCCGGCAATTGATGCTACTTCAGCACCTGCCTTTTCGCTTCCGGTAAGACTTACTCCTTTTACAGTCGGGTGTTCAAGAATTTCCTTAACTTCTTTGTGCCCCACTTCTAAGTTCTGAAAAACACCTTCCGGAAAACCAGCTTCCAAGAATATTTTTTCAATCGCATTTCCGCTTCCGAAACAGATGGAAGCATGTTTTAAAACAACGGTATTTCCTGCTAGAATTGCAGGCGTTGCAAATCGTAAAACCTGCCAGAATGGAAAATTCCATGGCATTACACCAAGAATAACACCTTTTGGAACATAATGAATTTCAGAAATTTTATATTCAGATTCTATTTTTTCGGGTTGTAAAACGTTATCAGCTTCTGCATAATAATTCATCATCAACGCACATTTTTCTACTTCTGAAATAGATTGCGAGATGGGTTTATTCATTTCTTTGGTAATGATGACGCCAAATTCTTCTGACTTTACTTTAAATAATTCTGCAGCTTTTGCAATAAGTTTTTGTCTTTCTTTAAAAGGTACTTTTTTCCACTCTTTAAAAGTTTTGTCTGCTTTTATGAGTTTATTTTCAATTGATTGTTCCATGTTGTAATTTCATTTAAAAAATTCAAAAATGAATTTTCTGCTTTTGGATAAAGCATGAGTAAGGCAACAAAATATGTTCCTCGTTTTATTTTAAAAAAATGATAATCTCTATTGACTTAATTTGCCTTTTTAGATCATCAGCCATTCATTCACTAAACTCGCAGCCAACCTTGCTGTTCTTTCCTGAATATCATATTGAGGATTGACTTCAGCAACATCTAGTGCAACGAGTTTTTCACTTTTTAAAATATGTTTATAAAAATGCATAAAAGCAGCATCTGTAAACAATCCGTTATAAGCGGCAGCTGAAACTCCAGGAGCGATCGAGGCATTGAAAACATCCATGCAAATAGTAAGATAAACAACATCTACAGACTCTATCAACTCGTTAATACGTTCATAAACCGAAGGTAGATTTTCAAAAAACAGTTCGTCTGCCAAAATATATTTCATCCCAAACTGATGAGCGGTATCAAATAATTTTAAAGTATTTGAATTTCTCTGAATCCCAATATGCAATGTATGATTATTTTCTTCCTGAGCAATTTGCCAAAATCCTGTTCCAGAACTTGCTCCTACACCATCTTCCGGTTTTCTGTTGTCAAAATGAGCATCGATATTGATGATTCCAATTCTTTTATCGGGAAAAGCATTTCTAATTCCTGAGTAATGGGCAAAAGTTACTTCATGACCGCCACCCAATACAAGAGACTTTGCTCCTTTAGCCAAAACCTGGGAAACATTTTCTGCAAGTGCATTCTGAGCTTTTTCTAAATCTCCGTTTTCGCAGGTAATATTTCCAAAATCAAGCATCGAAAAATCCGGCAAAATTACAGGGAAATTAGCCATGTTTTTTCTGATAATGTCTGGTGCGTCTTTTGCTCCTACTCTGCCTTTGTTTCTTTTAACTCCTTCATCTACGGCAAAACCATGTAAAACGAAATCATTAGTTATAATAAGATCATGATTTTCCGCTTCCTGCACACGCTGAAAAAGCCTGTGAAACAATGGTTCTTCTCCGTCTAATCTTCCTTGCCAGATCATAATTTTATTTTATTTTAATTGATATTATAGCGTTCGAAACTTTGCCAGTATTTGTCTTTATAAATTTCGAGAGACATTTTATATTGAGGATTATCTTTGATAATTTTTTGAAGAATTTTAGATACAGATCTGAAATCTTTACTTGCAAAATAAATTTCTCTCACCCCATCAGCACTTTCTCTTCCAATGTAAAGATTTCCTTCCTCATTTTTCAGATTCTGAAAAGCCGTTTCTTCAATGGTATTTAATTTCTCGTAGTCTTCGTTTTCCGGAAGACCGTTATTTTCTTCTCCATTATACTTAATTTTTAAAACAGAAATCCATGGATAAGAAGCTTTAGCATCATATTTTAATGAAGTTGTATTAATTGTAGCAATCAACGGCATTCCGTTATTTAAAAATGCTTCGAGAACAGTATAAGCATCTTCTTCACTAAAATCTTTTACGTTTTTATATTTTTCTGTAAATTCTCTTTCTCGCCACAATAAGTAATCTTTCAGTTTCGTAATTGGGATGATTTCATTTTTCACCTCATCTTTTCCAATGACGTTAAAAGTATCAATCTGCGTTGCAAAATTTAATTCACCTAAAAAATTATCTAAAAAGATGCAGACTCCGGTTACGGCAGAATCTTTATTTTCGGAATTAAGATTATCGTACACAAATGTGATGTCAATCTCGTCCGGATAACCTTCAATTTCATTGGCATAAAAATGAATATTTTCAATATTGAATTCATGACCTTCCATACGGATGCCACTGTCTAAATTCATCTCCGGTTTTAGTGCCGTAAACTTCCAGTGATTTAATTTGGGAGCGGCAGCAATGATTTCTTCTGCGAAAACTATATTTTTAATTTCGCCTTCCGCAGTAATAATCAACTCTACGGTTTCATCGTCTGCCATCCCGGCAAGAAAGTAAAAACCCTCATTGATTTTGCGCAGTTGAGATGCCATCAAATCAAAAAAATCAGTTTCAATATGAGTACGGTTTTTCACAATCGAATGAAACTCTTTTTCTTTCGTTAAAAACCAATTCCAGAAATCCTGATAGGTTTGAATTTCAACATCAACCTTTTCTTCCTTCTTCCCAAAAGCTCTATTAAATATTCCCATCTTATCTTACTTTTGTGCCATCAATAAAAACATTTTCAGCTTTTAAACTTCCCTGATTGTACAATACATTTTGGAAATTATCTGTTTTATAACTTACAAAATCTGCTTTCAAACCTACTTCCAACCTCCCTCTATCCTCCAAACCAAGCGCAAATGCTGAACGGAAAGTCATTCCCGCCAAAACTTCAGCGGTAGTCAGCTTTTCATATGTTGCTAAAATTGATGCCTGCGTAATTAAATTTCCCATTGGTGCAGAACCCGGATTCCAGTCACTGGCTATTGCCAAAATTGCGCCAGCATCCAATAATTTTCTTGCGGGAGTAAACTTTTCTCCCAAACCTAAACTTGCACCCGGAAGCGCTGTTGCAACAGTATTGGATTGAGCTAAAAATTCAATATCTTCATCAATAGTCGCCTCCAAATGATCTGCAGATTGTGCACCTACTTCAACAGCAATTCTTGAGCTGCCTGGAGTAAATTGGTCTGCATGAACTGTAATTTCAAAACCTAAATCTTTAGTTTTAAGCAAAAATTCTTTACTTTCTTCAGGTTGAAACGCTGACTTTTCAATGAATATATCTACTCTTTTAGCAAGACTTTCTTCTTTTACTTTTGGTAAAATTTCAGCTAAAATATAATCTAAATACGCTTTGTTGTCTCCCTCAAAATCTCTGGGTTTCAAGTGTGCGGACAGACAGGTCGGAACCAATGTTGCCCTGGTTTGATACTGTGCTGTTTTGATGATTCGAAGCATTTTTAATTCGTTTTCTACATCCAGACCATAGCCGCTTTTCACCTCAATTGTAGTGATTCCTAAAGAAATTAAAATATCAATTCTTTCTAATAACGTTTTTAATAATTCTTCTTCAGAAGCATTTCTGGTATGTTGAACGGAACTCCAGATTCCGCCACCACTTTCGGCAATTTCAAGATAGGTTTTCCCTGCATTTCGCATCGCAAAATCATTGGCACGGTTTCCTCCAAAACAAATATGGGTGTGAGAATCTACAAAAGCAGGAAGAACGATTTGCTCACCTTCAATTGCTTCAATCTCTATGTTTTGATTTTCTGATTTTAAATTTTCAAAGTTTCCTACTTTTTGAATTTTATTATCATCCACTAAAATTCCTCCCTCAGCAATAACTTCAAGTTGGTCATCCGAAAGTTTTCCTCTTAAGGGAAGATTGGCAAGTGTTACAACCTGCTTGAAAGGTCCAATTAATTTCATTAAATTAAGGTTAAGTTTGAGGTTGAGGCCGAAACCGCAACGCTAGAATTTTCCCTCTCAAAATTACTTAAAATATATTAATTTGCTAAATCACATGTCTTCAGACTTGTAGCCTTAATGTAAACCTTAAACTCCTTCTGAAATTTTCCTCAATCTCAGTCTCAGCCTAAACCTAAATTTGCTATCTTTGAGGTAAATGAAATGAATTAATGCCAGATTTTTTACATCCTGACAAGGAAAATTATTCCGATGACGAACTCGTACAGGAAGAAAAAATTCGTCCGCAGAGTTTTAAAGATTTTGCCGGACAAAGAAAAACACTAGAAAATCTTGAAGTTTTTGTGGCTGCCGCAAAAAATCGCGGTGGTGCGCTTGATCATGTACTCCTCCACGGCCCGCCAGGTTTGGGAAAAACAACTTTATCCAACATTATCGCCAATGAATTGGGAGTAAACTGTAAAATTACTTCAGGCCCTGTATTGGATAAACCGGGTAGTTTAGCTGGATTACTCACTAATTTAGAAGAAAATGATGTTCTTTTTATTGATGAAATCCACAGACTTTCGCCGATTGTGGAAGAATATCTTTATTCTGCAATGGAAGATTATAAGATTGACATCATGCTGGAAACCGGTCCGAATGCCAGAAGTGTTCAGATTAGCTTAAATCCTTTTACACTGGTTGGTGCGACGACCCGAAGTGGAATGTTGACAAAACCAATGTTGGCGAGATTCGGGATTCAAAGCAGATTAGAATATTATTCAATTGAACTTCTATCAACTATTATTATTAGAAGTGCCCGTGTTTTGGGTGTGACTATTTATGAAGATGCCGCAATTGAGATCGCAAGAAGAAGCCGAGGTACCCCGAGAATTGCGAATGCTCTTTTGAGAAGAGTTCGTGATTTTGCAGAAATAAAAGGAAACGGAGAAATTGAAATCAACATTACGACCTACGCTTTAAATTCTTTAAACGTTGACGAATTTGGTTTAGATGAAATGGATAATAAGATCATGCGTGTCATGATTGAAAATTTCAAAGGAAAACCTGTTGGAATTTCTGCTTTGGCAACATCTATCGCTGAAAACCCTGAAACTTTGGAAGAAGTGTATGAACCATTTTTGATTCAGGAAGGGTTTATCATCAGAACGCCAAGAGGACGTGAAGTGACGGAAAAAGCGTACCGCCATTTGAATATTGCAATACCTAGAAATCCGGGAGAGCTTTTTTAATATGTTTATACCTAAAATATACCGGAGTGAAGATGATCATTTGATGAAAGAAATCATCAGACAGAATGCTTTTGCTTTACTGATTTCCTCAGAAAATAAGATCAGAGCAACTCATTCTATGATGATGCTTAATGAAGATAATCCGGAGGATATATATATTGAAACACATATTTCAAAAGCGAATCCGCAAGCCAAAACCCTGAAGGATGGCAACGAAGTTCTATGTGATTTTTTGGGGGCACACACTTATATTTCAAGCAGCTGGTATAATCATTTGAACGTTTCTACCTGGAATTATGAGGCTGTTCAGATTTATGGAAAAATCAAACTCATGAATCATGAAGAACTTTATAATCATCTTGAAAAACTTACTTCAAAATACGAGCAACCTCAAAAATGCCCGGTCTTCGTAAAAGATATGGGTAAAGAATTTGTAGAAAAGGAAATGAAAGGTGCTTTCGGTATTAAAATCTTTCCTACTGAAATTTACATCAATCAAAAGCTGTCTCAGAACAGGAAAGAATCAGATTATCAAAATATTATTTCTAATCTGGAAAATTCCGATAATCAAAACAGCAAAAAAATTGCCGACAAAATGAAATCAATACAAATTAAATAACAATCTATTATATGAAACTATATCCTATCCAATGCGGAAAATTCAAGCTTGACGGAGGAGCGATGTTTGGAGTCGTCCCGAAAAGTCTGTGGGAAAAAACCAATCCGGCAGACGAAAGAAATTTAATTGAATTGGGAACCCGTTCTTTACTTATTGAAGATGGCAAAAAACTGATTCTGGTAGACTGTGGTCTCGGAAACAAGCAAGATGACAAATTCTTTGGCCACTATTCTCTTTGGGGCGACGATAATTTAGATAAGAATTTAAAGAAATATGGTTTTGTAAAAGAAGACATTACCGACGTATTTTTAACACATTTACATTTTGATCATTGCGGTGGAGCTATTGAGTGGAATGATGATAAAACAGGATACAGACCTGCCTTTAAAAATGCGCAGTTCTGGACTAACGAAAATCATTGGAAGTGGGCCACTGAGCCAAACGCAAGAGAAAAAGCGAGCTTCTTAAAGGAAAACATTTTGCCAATACAAGAAAGCGGTCAATTGGGTTTCTTGCCACTCCCAGTTAATGGAAACTACGGCTTCTCGCCAGACCTTAAAATGGATGTTATCTTTGTGGATGGTCATACCGAAAAACAAATGCTGCCGGTGATTCAATACCAGGAAAAAACGATTGTTTTTGCAGCCGATTTAATTCCTACCGCAGGACACATTCCACAGGTTTATGTGATGGGTTATGATACAAGACCATTATTGACCATTGAAGAAAAAGCTAAATTTTTGAAGCAGTGTGTGGATAATGATTATTTACTTTTCTTTGAGCACGATGCTCACAATGAATTGGCAAGCCTTAAAATGACTGAAAAAGGGGTACGATTAGATGAAACCTATAGTTTTAATGAAGTTTTTGGTTATTAATTATGGAAGAATTACTTGGAGAAACCCAAAAAGCAGAGCCTGATTCTGCCTCGAAAATAATAGGTCTTACCGGCGGAATTGGTTCCGGTAAAACAACAGTTGCTCAATACATCGAAGACTGTGGCTTTCCTGTTTATTATTCTGACGACAGAGCTAAAACAATTGTGAATGACAATGAAGGTGTAAAGAATCAAATAAAAGAACTTCTAGGTACAGATTCTTATGATGAAAATGGCATTTACAATAGGAAGTTCGTTGCCGGAAAAGTATTTAATGACGAAGAGTTGTTAATTAAGCTGAATGGAATTATTCATCCCGCAGTACGTTTAGATTTTGAAGAATGGGTAACCCAACAAACCAAATATCTGGTTTTTAAAGAAACCGCATTATTGTTTGAATTAAAACTTAATCTTCAATGTTACAAATCACTTTTGGTGACCGCAGAAGATAATATCAGACTTAAAAGAGTGATGGACAGAGACTCTAAAACATATCGTGAAGTAGAAACCGTTATGAATAATCAAATGCCTGAAAAGGACAAGATAAAATTAGCTGATTACGTTATTTACAACAATACTAATCTGGATGATTTAAAGGAGCAGACCGAAAGAATTATTTTTGAAATTGAATAAGTATAAATAGTACATCACAAATAAAAATCGTTGAATTATCAGCGATTTTTTTCATGCCTAATTATCTAAGTTTTATCATAAAAAAATAAGCTCTCATTTCTGAGAGCTTATTCTGTATTTAGAATTTATTATTTAGTTATTCTTTAATAAATTTCTTCTGAGCAGTACCTTGAACGTCTTCGATGTCGATAACATACACTCCGTTGATTAGTTTGCTTACATCAATCTTGTTGTTTAAGATCAATCCGCTTGATACCACTTGTCCTGCAGCACTGTAAATTTTATAATTCGCTTTTTTGCTGATATTTTTTACATTTAAAACTGTGCTTACCGGATTCGGATAGATTAAAATCTCCGTTTGGTTAAGAGCGTTTGCAACACCTGGTTTAGAGATTCTCACCGTATAATCTTCAACTTCACCATTTTGGAAGTTTAAGCAGTTTACCGGAATTGCATCCTTCGCCATTGCCACTCTCATTCTTACATATTTGTAATCTGTCATGCTTACAAAGGCATCAGCAGGTACATTGAATGTTGCTGACACTGAAGGATTAATGTTTGGTCCATCAGCCATGATTCTTTCATTTAAATCGAAAGATCCATTTCTGTTGAAGTCAATCCAAACGGCTACCCCTGTTGGAGAAGTTCCCACTGTTTTGTCAACTGTAATCTGATTACCTGTTGAACCTTGAATCATCTCAATATATTTCGCAGGAGTTGCAGTGAAATCAGAATAACTAGAACCAAGAGTTTCATTAGTCATTTCTGTTTTACCTGTTGGCTTAACGACTACTTTATTGATAAAGTATTCTGATGGTGCCGTTGAGCTCATCTGGCAATACACTACAGTAGGTGTCGTAAAGTAGTATGGCGGCGTAAAGTTACCCGGAGTTCCACTACATACATTGGCTACCTGCATCTCATATTTAGTTAATTCTAATAATCCAGTTAATGTATAAGTATTTGTATTAACATTAATAGTCGTCCAACTTGGAATTCCCACTTTTCTGTATCTTAAGATATAGCTTCCCGTAGCTCCAGCACCTGTAAAGGCATCCCATACTACTTCAGCACTTGTAGGTGTCAATGTAGTAATTGTCAATCCTGGAGGAGGAATCTCACAAACTCTTACCGTAGTAAATACCTGAGGGTTTGACCATGGGTTTGGAGTAGTTTCACCTACACACTGATTTGCAACTTGCACTTCATAGGTAACATAAGAACTTAATCCTGTCAATGTTACAGAGTTAGCTGGTGGAGCTGGAGCGGTTACGTTAATCCAAGTAGTAGTTCCCACCACTCTGTATCTTACTAAGTATGTAGCACTAGGAACAATAGGGTTCCAAGTTACAACAGCAGATGATGAAGTCACATTACTTATCGTAACATTTGGAGGTGTAGGATCGCATCTTGTAGTGAATTGTTTTATTGGAGTATAAGCACCTAAAGTACCTGCACCACATTTTGCTGCAATTCTTACTTCATATAGTGTTGCCGGCACCAAACCTGTTAATAATACTGGTGGGTTTCCTCCAAGTAGAGAAGCCTGAACAGTAATCCAAGGCGATGCAGGTGTTGTTACAGCTCTATATTCTAATACAAATGAATTGTTATTTAACGCTGATGTCCAACCAATTGTAGCTGAATTCTGCGTAATTAAAGTCGTCGTAACATTAGTTGGTGTCGTTGTAGCACAAGGTCTCAGCTTCACCGCATAATCTTCAACTTCACCATTAACAGCATCTTGACACATTACTGGAGCACTTCCACGTTTCAATGCTACTCTCATCGTTGTATTATAATTACCTGTATAAACACCCGTAGCAGGAACATTAAATGTAGCAGTTACAGGAGTAGTTGTACTTGATGCAGAAGTCATAATTCTTTCAGCGTCAGTAAAAATTCCGTTTCTATCCCAGTCAATCCATGCATAAACTGCGTCAGCATAAGTTGGTGTACCCGCCCAAGCTTTGGTAACCGAAATCTGATTTGCAATAGATCCAACTTCTAAATTAATTAATGTAGCAGGTGTAGTATAACTAGTATAATTATTTTGAACAGATGTATTATCCATTACCGGGAAGTTGATAGGAGTCACTTTTACATTAGAAATGTGATCATTTGTTCCCGTACCTGTCATATTACAATACGTTAAAGATGGTGTTGTAAAGTTCACAGAAGCACCAAAAGCACCAGTAGTCCCATTACATATTGTAGCAACTTGCACCTGATATGCTGTTTGCTCTAAAAGAGCAGTGATGGTATGGTAACTCTGTCCAGCCGGAAGAGTAAGACCCGCAGCACTTGGTAACCAAGCTCCGGTAGTCCCCTGTCTCCATCTGACGATATAAGTTGCATTGGCCGCAGGCAACCAAGAAACAAATGCTGATGAAGAAGTTAAGTTAGATACTGTAACTGGTGTAGGAGCCGCAGTAGTACAAGGTTGTAAATCTATAAATTTAACCGAGTAATCTTCAACTTCACCATAGCTAACGTTTCCACATGCAGTGGGATCATTAGATTCTCTAAGAACAACTCTCATTCTAGTTGTTAGATTACCTGTATAAACCAATCCTGAAGCAACTGTTGGAACTATAAAAGTACCACTAGTCACTGCTGTAGTATTGAGTGCACCTGTTAAAATTCTTTCAGAAGTTTCAAAAATTCCGTTTCTGTTGAAATCAATCCAAACACCTAAGGCTGCACTGTATTGAAACCCGCCAGCTGGCCAATCTTTGGTAACCGAAATACTATTGTTTGCAGAACCTCGGATTAGAGAAACCAATCTAGTCGGGTCAGCAGTGTAATCAGAATAATAAGGAGAAGCTGTTCCCATTGTAGAAACGCTATTCATTGCAGCAAGTGCAAGAGGAGTAACGGTAACTTTAGAAATATACTCATCTGCATTGGTTCCAACTGCACCACAATAGGATAAAACTGGTGTAGTAAAGTTTACACTTGGAGAAAACGCTCCTGTTACACCTCCACATATTGTCGCAACTTGTACTTCGTAAGCAGTAGCCTCCAAAAGACCTAAGATATTATATATACTAGTAGGAGGAGTGGTAGTTGGTAATGTAACCGTCGTCCAAGCTCCTGTACCTGTTCTATATCTAATTACATACGTTGCATTTGCCGTTGCAGCCCATGAAACTGTTGCAGAAGCAATAGTAACGTTTGAAACAGAAATGTTAGTTGGAGGTGCTGTTGTACATGGCTGTAAATCTACAAACTTAACGTCATAATCTTCAACCTCACCCCATGTGAACCCACCACATGCTGTTGCTGCTGCAGATTCTCTCATAACAACTCTCATACGGGTTGGAAGAGTGCCATTATAAGCAGTTGCAGGAATTGTAAACCCTGCGCTAACTACCGGAGAAGTTGTATTGCTTGGAGAATCTAAAACTCTTTCATTTGTTTCAAAGATTCCATTTCTGTTAAAATCTATCCATACACCCGTACCAAATGAGTACTGAAAACTTCCTACGAAAGCTTTGGTAACAGAAACTGTATTATTAGTAGAATTTCTTACGAATGTAATAAGCTTGGTTGGATCATTTCCATAATAAGTATAAAAAGCACCAGCCGAGTTGTTGCTCATAATATATGAGTTGGTAGCATTTGCAGTTACATTCGATATATATCCATCTGAATTACTTGTAGATGCAGCAGTACAATAAGAAATAGCAGGTGTGGTGAAAGGAACTGGTGTTGAGAATGCTCCTGTAACACCACCACAAATTGTAGCTATTTGTACCTCATACTGTGTTGATTCCGTCAAACTATTAATTAAATAGCTATTTGATAAAGGTGCTGTAATATTTACAGTAGTCCAAGCTCCACTAGGTAACGTTCTGTATCTTAAAACATAAGTAGCCCCCGTTGCCGGCGTCCAAGAAACATTAGCGGAAGTTGCCGTTAAATTATTAACTGCAATTCCTGTTGGAGGTGCAGTGGTACAAGGCTGTAGGTTAAAACTTGTAAATTGAACAGCAGGAATATCAGCATATCTAAAACCGGCAGTCGGAGGGCTAGCAGGATTTGGATTTGTTGAATCATCTCTATACAACATCCCTCTGTTAGCTCCGGCATTGTAAGCTCCCCAATTTTGTGTACAACTCCAATCTGGTGAGTTTTCATCCACAGCAATAACTATATTGCTTGTTCCATCCCATATAAATGGAGTAGTTAATGGAATTTCAACCCAGCTTCCTGATGTCATATTGGGTAAAGTGCCCGTATAAACTTGAGATAAATTTGCTAAGGGAACCCAACTTGTAGTAGTTGCAAAATTTGCCTGGTTGGTATTCCCCATATAAACAGACCAGCCATTATAATTGGCCTGATTTGATGCAGTAGCAGAAACATAGAATTTAATTGCTGTAATGTAAGTATTCGCTCCCAAAGCAGCAGTTGCTTCTGCAGCAGTGTAAATCTGTTGAGAATAGCTATACCCATAGCAACTAGAAATCGGTAAAGTACCACTCGCAACACCAGTGGTCCCAATTTGCCCCGATTGACCCTTTACATTAGGCAAAAACGCCAATAAAAAGGCAAAAATCAGTAATATTTTCTTCATATTATTAAATATTTATATCCAATAGGATAATAAGAATTATACATAAATTTTTAATTATTAGTAAAATGTTGAATTTCTTTGCAGAATCATGGATTCAAGAACATAGAAAATTTGAAATCAGTAGACAATTTAATCATAGGCTTAAGTATTATATATTAAATACAAATCTAATCATTTTTTCGTATTTGTTTATATGTTTAATACTTTTTTTTATCACAACTGCATTTAAATTTAACTTATTGCTACATAATAAAAAAAATCCTCAGGAAAACCTGAGGATTTATTAAGTTATAAGACACTTTATTATTTCTTAATGAATTTGGAATTGAAATTTTCTTTTCCTTTATCTTCAATAGAAATTACATAATTACCTTTAATTAATGATGAAACATTAATTTTGCCATCTCTTATATTACCATTACCAACTAATTGGCCGGCAGCACTATATATTTTATAAGTTGCTTTGTCTGAAACTTTGGTTACGTTTAATACATCACTTACCGGATTAGGGTAAATTTGAATACCATTATTGAAACCTGATGTTTCGTTTGTACTCAAAGGAGATGCAACTACAACATTATAATCTTCTACCTCGCCATTCGGGAAAGATCCACATGCAAAAGAATCTGGAATACTAGCACCAACAGACTGAGGAGTCAATAACACAGTCACGATTCTCATTCTTAATGAAGAATTTGTAACCGCTGTTGTCGGAACTGAAAACACAGCCGTTTTAGTAGTTACACCAAGTGGCAAAGCCTGTGCTGGCATATTTAGAACTCTTTCGCTAGCGTCAAAAACGCCATTCTTATTAAAATCAATCCATACAGCCATTCCATTAACTGCAGCACCTGCTGAAGTAATATTCAAAGAAACACTTATTGAATTATTCGTACTATTTGGCACTAAGCTAGCTTGCAACGCACTATTGGTTGTAAAGTTTGAATATATACTACCACCAGTCGTATTATTTACAGTAGCCAATGTCAAATTAGAAATATAATTTAATTGTCCATTACTACTTGTTGAAGCACAATACGGTACAGCTGTAGTTGAAAAATTAGTAGAAGCAGAATAAGCCCCCGGAGTACCCGCACAAACAGCTGAAATTTGTACTTCGTATGTTGAAGCATCATTTAAGCCTGTCAATGTTACAGTTGGAGAAGTAGAGGTTGTTTGTAACCAAGCAGTTTGGCCTACCACTCTGTATCTAATTGTGTAAGTGGCATTGGAAATTGGTGTCCAACTAATAACTGCTCCACTTGACGTAATATTACTTGCAACAACTCCAGTAGGAGCAGAGCCATCACATGGAGCGAATGCAGCAACATTTATTTGACCAATTGCGTAAAAGACATTGTTAATAGATGAGATTCTCAATTTAATAACTTGTCCGTTTAATGCAGCAGGAAAAATAAAACTTTCACTACCATCATTAGGAGTCGAATTTGTTACAACAACCCATGAAGCACCATTATTTGTCGTATAATCAATTTTGACATTTGTAACATTATATGGAGCTGTATTAGTATTTGCAACCGCCCAATCTATTGGAGTTGAAACACCTCCATTTGCATATTGACTAATAACCTTAAACGGACCATCATTTCCGACAACAATTTGTTGAAAATTATAATCTGCCTGTTGCTGCGTTGCAATAGGACTATTATCTCTTACAGTAACTGCAAAGTTTGTAGTTCTTGCTACTTTAGAAACAGATTCCCACGTAGTATTACTATTATCTACGAGACCATTCAATACAGTTTCTAATTTAGGGAAATAACGAACTGGGCTTGCCGTTGGGCTGACTGATCTGAATGTAGCTCCTGAAGCGGTAGTTCCTAAGTTTGTTCTAGTAACAACAACACCTGCATTATCAATTTCTTCCCATGTATATGTCATAGGGTCGTTCTCAGGATCAGTCGCTGAAGCTGTAAGCACAAACGCCGTTCCCTTAGGGATACTATATGTTGCCATATCAGCTATTACAGGTGGATTATTTGTAATAGTAGTTTCTACGTCACACGTTTTATCTATCAAATTTTCATTTACCTGATCTAAGCTGATTACGTGAAAATAAGGATCTGAATGTGGCTGAACATCGGTGTTTGCACCACCAGTAATACCTGCATATCCCATAATTGTAGATCCAGAACCTGGTTCCATCTGAGAAATCGCGCCTTGCATACTATGTGCAAAAGTATGATTAGCACCTAATTGATGTCCTAATTCGTGAGCAACATAGTCAATATCGAAGTTATCTCCAGAAGGAGGATTTGCCGCAGTTGGATTTACAGATCCAGTTGCCGGAGAGGTAATTCCCGATCCCTTACCATAACCTACTACAGGATCATAACCGGTACCTACCGGGCTCATACATACACAGCCAATACAACCTGCATTTCCACCACCGCCAGAAGCACCAAATAAATGTCCTACATCATAATTAGCCTGACCAACAACACTTGCCAATACATCTCTTAGAGAAGTATTCCAAGACGTTGGTGGTTGGTTTGGGTCTGTAACAGTAGCATAAGGATCTGTAGAAGCATTAGTGTAAATAAGCTGAGGGTAACTTAATATATTTAAATGTAATGCAAAGTCTTTTTCAAAAACACCATTTACCCTAGTAATTGTTGCGTTGATTTGAGTTAATGCACCTGTTACACCTCCAAAAAAATTCGTGTATTCAGCTGTTGTCGACATTGCCAACTTCATTGTTCGATACTTTTTATCGTAACTTTTATTAAAAGTAGTTGGTTGATTTGAAAAAGATTTACCACGTTGAAGTAAGTTATCAATTTGTTTTACAGCAGAAGGAGCTTCTTGTGTAGAGCATAAAAATCCGAATTCATTTTTTTGAGATTTTGGGTGTACTCTATAGACTGTTTTGTCTGCATTTGCAGGTTCAATGAACTCATATTCTCCACCCTTGATAATCATTGATTGAAAATCTGTTGGAGCAACAGAAAATCTTAAAAATTTTGTAGGATCATCGATTCCAACACCTACATAAGAGCCTAACTGATATTGGTCAGCAATATCTTTTGCAAATACAGGAGAACTATACACTGAAAATTTTTCCACTTTTCCGTTTAAAGTCGGTAAAGAAATCTCAACCCCTTGTGCAGTAGATCCCATTTCTTGTGCATTTCTTAACTGTAATCTGATTTTAGCTAAATCCAGCGTGTAATAACTTTCTACTGATGTGGCTTTCACAGCAGCTGTCCTGTTTTGGGCACTTGAGTAAGTAGTAGGAGTCCATTGCGCTAAAGCAGAGCCTCCTATTAAACCACAAAATAAAGCAGTAATGAGTTTTTTCATATAATTGAATTATTTTTAATTCTCAAATATACTGCTTTTACATTATTAAATATATACACATACGTCAGTAATTATGTTAAAACTACAACCGTGAATTATATTCAACAAAAATTACTTATCTAATGATTCAATTATAAGCCTACTAAATTATCCTAAAAATATTTTTTAACGAATGATTTACATAAGAATAAAACAATATAAGAATCCATCTAATATGTAATTTATCTAAAACTTATACGCAATACTCCAGGCAAAACCCATATTAAACTTAGAAGAGCTTCTGCCAAAACCGGGAACAATCATTGGGACAACTTCGTCTTGCTTTGAAGTCACCATAAGATATCTCGGCTGCATATTGACGTCAATAAAAAAGTTTGATTCAAAAAGCTGAACTCTTCCACCAATAGTTCCTTCTAGCCAGAAAGAGGACTGAGAAGACGCAGGCATGGAAACAGATGAACTGCTTCCACCAAAACCACGAATAGGAATTGCAAAGTATTCCTGACTGTAAAATGATCCACCTATTTTTGCGCCACCATAGAAACCATTGAACTCATTTTCAGGATCTCTGGCCAGCATATAAAAACCACCTACTTTGAAAAATGGGCCATTTGCTGTTGCATCATATCCATTTTTCTGATAGATATTCTTCTCAAAGCCCGCTTCTACGATTGCGTGGATGTTGCCTTTTATTTTTGATGAAATAAATCCCTGAAACAATTGTCTGTCTGAAAAAAACGAAACTCCGGAGTTCAAAACATCTACCCCAACCATGAAATTGGGTTCGTATTTCCATTTTTCTTTTTCGGCTTCTTTTTTTTCCTGCGCAGAAAACAGCAGTCCCAACAGACTAAAAAACGAGGTAAAGATTAGTTTTGTCTTCATTTTCAATAAAGTTTTGTCCGGATTCTAGTTTTATGACAGGGGTTGCTTTTAATAATTGACTGCTTACGTTTTCGTAATTCAATTTAGCTCCACAGCCAGGTGAAACGTAAATTGATTTTGTGGTGTAATTCACACGTACTTTTGATGAATCACCTTTTTTAGTTCGCTTTACGTATAAATCAGTGAATGGAGAATCGTCAACACGAAGAGGAACTAAGATAGAATCGGCATTTCTGCTCCATCCCAAATCTACAGTTCTGACTCCATAATCTACATAGACTTTCAGGGAATCTAAAGTTGTGATTTTGTCAGCATTTTTAAACATGATTTTCATTCTTGGCGTACCTTCACCGCTTTCGCAGATGTCGTCGTCTCCGCCACAGGAAATCATCATAATAGATAATATAAGGAATGACAGTAATCTTTTCATTTTAAATTATTTTGGATCTAAAGCCTTTTCAATACGGAAAACCAAATCTTCATAATGGTATTTATTCACCAAATCTGAACTTGATTTTGCAGAAAGGTCTTTTTTAATGGTATTTAAATTCCCTCTTACCAATGCAGAAACATCTGATTTGTCTGAAGCTCTATTATCAACGAGTTTTATTAGTGAATCGATATAATTTCTCTGAAGATTTCTTCTGTAAATATCTGCAGTATCATTTTTAAGAATGGATGTATTTAAATCTGAAAGCAATTCCATCACAGAATAAGTATTAGGCTCAACAGCTTCCATCTGATACATATTCTGAAGAACCATCGGGCTTAAAATTCTTGTCAAAACCCCGTTCTGAATTTCTTCAATCGTTTTCACGGGAGTTTTTCCTGTCTTTTCAAAAATATCTTTCTTGATGAGCCATTGTGGTGTTGTGAAAATATTTTCATCTAAAAATTTCATGGCTTCTTTCTGATCTTTTTTAGCAACAACTTCATATACTGCTCCGGATTGTTCTGTCGTTTTCGGAGTTTCCATTTGTCCGCCGACGTATTTTGAGACGTGACCTAAATATCTTCTGAACTGGCTCGTCACCTGATCATACATCATATCAAGGTTTGCATAATCTTCGTTTGGTGTTTTCGTCCAGTTTTCTAAATTATCAACAATTCTCTGAAGGTTTTTAATTCCGTAAGTGCTTGCAATCATGGCATTGTCACCCACCTGTTCACTTTGTGATCTTGGATCTAAAGGATTGGTTTCTGTACCAAACCACAATCTTTCGTTTTTCAGATTTTTAATCACCCATTTATTCAGATATTCTTTTTCTGCATCTGGAGTTTTAAACTGATTAAATCTTTTGTATCCCCACTCAATTGCCCAATCATCATAATCACCGATTCTTGGGAAAATTCCTGCATCGCCGATATTATCTTCCGGTTGTGCAACATAATTAAATCTTGCATAATCCATAATCGAAGGCGTATGGCCATTCTTTTCCAGCCATTTTTTATCTCTTAACTTTTCAACAGGAACGGTTGAACTTGAACCATAGTTATGTCTTAAACCTAAAGTATGACCAACTTCATGAGAAGACACAAAGCGAATTAGTTCACCCATCAGCTTATCTTCAAATTCAATTTTTCTTGCTCTTGGATCATTTGGTGAAGCCTGCACGAAATACCAGTTTCTCAACAGTAACATCACATTATGATACCAGTTGATATGACTTTCTAAAATCTCCCCTGTTCTCGGATCGGCAATTGAAGGTCCTGAAGCATTCGATACATCAGAAGGTTTGTAAACGATCGCGGAAAATCTTGCATCCTCAAGACTCCATTCTGTATCCACTTTCGGATCCGGAACTTTTGCTACGATTGCATTTTTAAATCCTGCTTTTTCAAAAGCTTTCTGCCAATCATTGACTCCTTGTATTAAATAAGGAACCCATTTTTTCGGAGTTGCCGGATCAATGTAAAACACAATCGGTTTTGCCGGCTCTACCAATTCTCCTTTATTATATTTTTCTAAATCCTGAGGTTTTGGTTCCAAACGCCATCTTTTAACCAATGAAACTTTTTTTACACCTTGAGGATCTAAATCGAAATCGGTATAACCCACTGTGAAATATCCAACTCTTGGGTCAAAGTATCTTGACTGCATTCTGTTTTCCGGAAGAAGCACAAACGAAGAATTGATTTCTACCGTGTAGTTGCCACTTACTTTTGGAGCAGGCATTCCGGGAATTGAAGGTGTCGTCACCCTACCTAAAGTTCTTGCAAAAGTTTTGGTGGTATTAATTTCAATATTCGTCGGGAAAGATTTAACAAAATTCACAAATGACATGTCTTTCTGAAAAACACCGACTCTGTAAGAATCTTTAGACCAAACAGAAAAAGAAGTCAGTTCATTATCAGAATTTAAAACATCCGTAACCTCAATGACAGACGAATTTTTCTTGACACCATATGCTTTTACATCAAAAGATTTAATGATCGACTGCACATTGTTTCTCGTCACCGAATTATACATCTGCGACGTAGAATCTTTCGAATAATCAACGTGAGAAATTGAGCGCAACAATATTTTATCTTTTGGGCCTTTTTCAAAAGCGATAACCTCCTGCCCAATCTGATCTCCTGCATAACCGGAAGTTCCGGAACGCATTCCTGCAGCGGCTTTTGTCAGTCTTGTAACCAATAGAAATTCCTTCTTCAACATCGAATCCGGGATTTCAAAGTAATATTTATCGTCAACTTTATGAACTGTAAACACTCCCTGATCAGAAACCGCCTTATCGGTAATGATTTCCTTAAATGGCTTAATCAGGCTTTTCTTTTTATCGTCTTTTTTTACTTTGGCAGTATCAGTTTTTACGACAGCTGCTGAATCTTTAGGTTTTTCCTGAGAAAATAAATTCTGCTGGCAAAACACTAATGCCGTTAATAAGAAGAATGTTTTACAGTTTTTTATCATATCAATATCTGATTTGTCTTTTCAAATTTAAAAATAATTATTTCTTAACCAACAATGCAATGTTCTCAACGTGGTGTGTTTGCGGGAACATATCTACCGGTAAAATTTTCACCAAAGTATAATGGTCTTTCATCAAAGCTAAATCTCTTGCCTGAGTTGCCGAATTACAGCTTACATAAACTACTTTCTCCGGTGCCAATTTAAGAATTTGCTCAACAACTTTTTGATGCATTCCGTCTCTTGGTGGGTCGGTGATTAAAACATCTGCTTTCGGGTGATTTTCTAAAAACTCGTCATTAAAGACATTTTTCATATCTCCACAATAGAAAGTTGTGTTGGTCAAACCATTCAATTCAGCATGTTCGATGGCTGCATCGATCGCTTCCTGCACAGATTCGATTCCAATAACGTGTTTGGCATTTCTGGCAACGTATTGTGCAATCGTTCCTGTTCCTGTGTATAAATCGTAAACCACTTCATTACCTTTTAAATCGGCAAATTCAAGTGTTTTTCTGTATAATTCTAAAGCCTGTTTATAATTAGTCTGAAAGAAAGATTTCGGGCCGATTTTGAATTTCAATCCATCCATTTCTTCCATTAAAAATCCTTCACCAAAATAAATTTCTACATTTAAATCGTAAATAGAATCATTCTGCTTTGGATTAATCGCATAAACCAACGTTTTGATCTGTGGGAATTGCTCTAATAAATAATCAAAAAGTTTTGTACGGTTTGCTTTTTCTTCTCTGTACAGTTGAAACAAGACCATCCATTCCCCTTTTGAATTCTGTCTCATCATTAAAGTTCTAAGAAAACCTTTCTGCTCTCTGACATCGAAAAAGTCTAATCCGTTTTCAATTCCGAAATTTCTTACCGCCAAACGAATAGCATTAGAAGGATCTTCCTGCAACCAGCATTCTTTTAGATCTAAAATCTTGCTCCACATTCCCGGAATATGGAAACCAAGCGCATCTCTGCTTCCATAGTTTTCTTCGGAACTTATTTCGTACTGAGTCAGCCATCTCGCATTAGAGAAAGAAAACTCCATCTTGTTTCTGTAGAAATATTGTTCTTCCGCACCTAAAATACGAACGGTTTCGAAATCATCAATTCCGCCAATCCTTTTGATATTATTGTAAACTTCTTCCTGTTTAAAATCAAGCTGCTTTTCGTAGCTCATGTTCTGCCATTTGCAGCCCCCACAAGTTCCGAAATGAATACATTTTGGCTCAACTCTGAATGGTGATTTCTCAACAATTTCTTTTACTTCAGCCTCAAAATATTTTGATTTTGACTTCTTCACTCTTGCATTCACCACATCGCCGGGAATTGCTCCGGAAACCAATACGGTTTTCCCTTCTTCAGTTTTTCCTATGGCAACACCTTTTGCGCCTGCGGCAAACAATTTTATATTTTCAAGAATTACATCTTTCTTCTTTCTCATATCAATTTCTATCGCTACGGATCCAACTTTCTATTTTTATCCCCGTAAATTTTCTATTTTTTCTATATAATGGCTTAAGCAAGCAGCTTTCATTATGAGCTTATCATTCAAAGTTTAAAATTTAGCTTTAAATATTTGAGCTATTGACCGATTAGCTTTTCGTTTTCGCTTTGCAAAAATACAATAAAAAAAACCTTATCCGAAGACAAGGTTTTTTTCTACTGTGTAAGTTTTATTATTTTGTCTGAGCCGGTTGCTGAACTGGAGGAGCAGGCTGAGCTGACGGATCCATATTCATTTGAGGCATCATCTGTTGTTGAGGAGCAACCTTTGGTGCAGAAAGACCTGTTTCTTTATCTAAAATCGTAATCAAATCCTGGTCACCTAAGTTAACAAAAGATCTGCTTGCAATTTTACCGTTTTTGTCTACTACGATAAAGTTTGGCAATTTAAATCCGTAAACTCCGTATTTTTTAGCGATGTCAGAATTAAGACCACCTTCAGCATAAACATTAGTTCCCTGAATTCCTTTCATCATTGCATTGCTAGTTTTTGTAAACTGTTCTTTTGTATCATCTACATTTACGAAAACGAAATTCATTTTAGATTTATAGAAGTTCACCACTTCTTTCAATACCGGGATTGTACCTTCTGCGATGTAAGGATTCCATGATGCATAGAAAACCAATACGTAAGGCTTCCCTTTATTCTCGCTCAATTTGTAAGCTGAACCGTCTGCTTTCACTAATGAAGCTTCCGGAGCATCGTCACCAATTTTGAATCCATTGATGGTAAACTGCATTTTTTTAACATCTGCTTTTACACCCGTATCTTTGATATCTTCTTCAATGATTTTTTTGATTTTATCAGTCGTTGCAGCAGGAGTTTGTGGGTGAATGTCAGACTGAGCCATTACGAATGCCAACAAATAATCTTTAGTAATCTGAGAAACTTCTTTCTGAGACTTCAGATAATCATTAAACAATTCTGTCGTTGTAATATCTGTTTTTCCTTTGCTTTTTGCTTCAGCAAATTTCTGGAAACCAGGGCTCATTTTAGTTAAAAGATACTGTCTGTAGAAAGGGCTGGTTTTCACCATTTCGTCACTGTTTTCTTTTAATTTATTTTCGTAATCTGTAAATACTTTCCCCATTTTGAATGAAGGATTTCCAGACATTTGCTTTTTAGTCATTTCATAATTTACCAATAAATTAAGAATAGCAACTTTAGCATCTGTTTTTTTCCACTCAACCACTTCTTTACCAGGGTTAAATTTCTTTACGTTTTCTTCGATATTTTTGTTGATATCAGCTTCGATTTTCTGCATAGCCTTTATATACTTTGCTTCATCACCCGCTAATAATTCCTGAATATTTAATCCCTGACCGTAAGTAGAAAGGAATTTCTGACTTGCCTGATAAAAGTCATTATCATTTTTAGCATCACCTGTAACTACATACTCATTAGGGAAAGTAGCTGCACTTCCGGAGATGTTTACAGTTTGTCCGCCTTTTAAGAAGATTAAATTCTGTTTACCTGCATAGTTGATCACGTACATTCCGTTTTTAGGAGCTTCAAAAGTTCCTGCGAAATTTCCGTCTTTATCTAAGCCCATGTTGATCAATGGCAAAGTAGCCACACCAGAAGCTTCTACAAATTCTACTCTTTCTAACGGAGAGCTTCCTGCGATCTTTCCTTTTACTTCAACTTTTTTTGAACAAGACACTGCAAATATTGCAATGACAAACATCAAAAGATATTTTTTAATCATTATTATAATATTATTTTTTTGGTGAACGATTGAATCATTCGGTTTCATTTTGTTTTTATAACTCAGCAAAAATAAGTTTTTCGATAAACTTACCGCTATTTAAAAATTGATTTTATGAAAGATTTAACTAAAAATTTCGCCTTCAATGAAGAAGACGAAATTTTTATTATATTTTTTCAAAACAGATTATCCTCTGTCTGCCATAGCACTCATGTACTCTCTGTTCATTCTTGCGATGTTTTCAAGAGAAATCCCTTTAGGACATTCTACTTCACAAGCTCCTGTGTTTGAACAGTTACCGAATCCTTCTTCGTCCATCGCTTTCACCATATTCAGAACTCTTCTCTTCGCTTCTACTCTACCTTGAGGTAAAAGTGCGTACTGAGAAACTTTAGCTCCGACGAATAACATTGCAGAACCGTTTTTACAAGTCGCTACACAAGCTCCACACCCGATACAAGCTGCAGCATCCATTGCTTTGTCTGCATCTTCTTTAGGAATAGGAATTGCGTTAGCATCCAAAGTATTACCCGAAGTGTTTACCGAGATAAATCCACCTGCAGCCATTACTCTGTCGAATGCGCTTCTGTCAACCATTAAATCTTTAATGACAGGAAAAGCAGCACTTCTCCAAGGCTCAATAACGATGGTTTCACCGTCCTTGAACATTCTCATGTGAAGCTGACACGTCGTAATTCCTGTATCTGGACCGTGAGCTCTACCGTTGATGTAAAGTGAACACATACCGCAGATCCCTTCACGACAGTCGTGGTCAAAAGCGATTGGTTCTTTTCCTTCGTTGATTAAGTTTTCGTTCAGAATGTCTAACATCTCCAAGAAAGAAGAATCTGTAGAAACATCTGATATTTTATAGGTCTCAAACTGACCTTTAGTTTTCGTATTTTTTTGTCTCCAAATTTTCAGCGTAAGATGAAGGCCTTTTTTTGCACTCATAATTATATATTTATAGGTTGGAGATTATTTGTAACTTCTTGCTTTAACTTCGATGTTGTCATAGATCAAATCTTCTTTATGCAGAACTTCCTGTTTGATATCATCACCCTGATATTCCCAAGCTCCTACATATTTGAAGTTGACGTCATCTCTTTCTGCTTCACCTTCAGGAGTAGAATGATCTTCTCTGAAATGTCCGCCACAAGATTCGTTTCTGTGTAATGCATCGATAGCCATTAACTGTCCTAACTCGATGAAATCTGCAACTCTGAACGCTTTTTCAAGCTCGGTGTTCATCCCCTCAGTTTCTCCCATTACTTTCACATTCTTCCAGAAATCTTTTTTCACTTCGTCGATTTCTGCAATCGCTTCTCTTAAACCTTCAGGAGTTCTTCCCATTCCAACCTTATTCCACATAATGTGTCCTAATTTTTTATGGAAATAATCTACTGAATGTGTCCCTTTATTATTTACAAAGAAGTTTACTTTGTCTTTAATTTCTTTTTCAGCCTGATCAAACTCGGCAGAAGCCGTAGGAATTTCTCCTGTTCTGATATCTGCAGAAAGATAATCAGCAATAGTATAAGGAAGAACGAAATATCCGTCTGCCAAACCTTGCATTAACGCAGAAGCTCCCAATCTGTTGGCTCCGTGGTCTGAGAAGTTAGCTTCACCAATTACGAAACATCCAGGAATTGTAGATTGTAAATTATAATCAACCCAAACACCACCCATTGTGTAGTGAACGGCAGGATAAATCTTCATTGGAGTTTTATATGGATCATCCGCAGTAATTTTTTCATACATTACGAATAAGTTACCGTATTTTTCTTCAATCCAAGCTTTTCCAAGATCGTAAATTTGTTGATCTGTAGGATTGTGGATATGTTTTTCAATAGCAGCCTCTTTACCTTTTTTAATGATTTCTGTAGAGAAATCTAAGTAAACCCCCTCTTTAGTTTCGTTATTTTCGATTCCGAAACCGGCATCACATCTTTCTTTACCCGCTCTTGACGCAACGTCACGAGGAACCAGGTTTCCGAATGCAGGATATCTTCTTTCAAGATAGTAATCTCTATCTTCTTCTTTAATATTTTCAGGTCTTAATTTACCTTCTCTGATGGCAACTGAATCTTCAATTTTCTTAGGAACCCAGATTCTACCAGAATTCCTTAATGATTCAGACATCAGAGTCAGTTTAGACTGCTGCGTTCCATGAACAGGAATACAAGTCGGGTGAATCTGAACATAACAAGGGTTTGCGAAATACGCTCCTTTTTTATGAATCTTCCAGGCTGCAGAAACGTTTGATCCCATTGCGTTGGTAGACAAGAAATATACGTTTCCGTAACCTCCCGAAGCAATTACAACGGCATGTGCAGAATGTCTTTCGATCTCACCTGTCACCAGGTTTCTTGCGATAATACCTCTTGCTTTTCCGTCTACGATTACCAATTCAAGCATTTCGTGACGATTGTACATTTTCACTCTTCCTTTTCCGATTTGACGGCTTAGTGAAGAATATGCACCTAATAATAACTGTTGACCAGTCTGTCCTTTTGCGTAGAAAGTTCTTTTAACCTGAACTCCACCAAATGAACGGTTATCTAACTGACCGCCGTAATCTCTACCAAATGGAACTCCTTGAGAAACGCATTGGTCGATAATATTTGCAGAAACTTCAGCTAGTCTGTAAACGTTTGCTTCTCTTGCTCTATAGTCACCACCTTTGATGGTATCATAAAACAATCTGTAAGTAGAGTCACCATCACCCTGATAATTTTTAGCAGCGTTGATACCACCTTGCGCAGCAATCGAGTGTGCTCTTCTTGGTGAATCCTGGTAACAAAATGCTTTTACATTATATCCCTGCTCAGCCAAAGTAGCTGCTGCAGAACCTCCTGCCAAACCTGTACCTACAACAATAATATCAATCTTATCTCTGTTGTTTGGTGCAACAAGGTTCATATGGTCTTTATGATTTTTCCATTTATCCTTTAATGGACCTCCAGGAATTTTTGAATCTAATTTACTCATATTAGTATATTGAAATTATTGAGTTACGTAATGAAAAATTGCAATAAAAATAAAGCCAAGCGGAATAAGGATAGAATACCAGTTTCCAATAGCTCTGATAACCGGAGTATACTTTGCATGTCTTGCTCCGATAGACTGAAATGAAGATTGGAAACCGTGTGCCAAATGCAGACCCAATAATCCGAATGAAATTACATAAAGCACTACTCTCCACAAATCAGCAAACTTACCGTGCAAATCTTCCCAGAAACGAGTTTCTTCAATTGGAAGACCATCTACATATTTATAGTTCATCTCGTGAAGCCAGAAATCATACATGTGTAAAAAGATGAATGCCAAAATTACAGCTCCCGAAATAATCATGTTACGAGATGACCATGTAGAATTTGCAGAACCGTTATTTTTATCATAACCGATTGGTCTCGCTCTTTGGTTTTTGATTTCCAAAACAAATCCCATCACAAAATGGAAAATTACAGCAAACATTAATACAGGTTGCATAACGAACTGAATAAGAGGATTGTACCCCATAAACTGCGATGCATTGTTATAAGCTGTTTCACCGAAAACCGACAATAGATTCACGGAAAGATGCATTACTAAGAAAATCAGCAAAAAAATCGCTGATAATGCCATAGCATATTTTCTACCTATTGTAGAACTTGTTAAACCTGCCATATTGAGTTTAAATTTGATTTTCCACAAAATTAAGGAATGTTAACAAAACTAAAAAGTGAGAAATCTCACTATTAGACAGTTTGTAATCTTTCTAAATAACTACAGAATACATTGAAAATGCGAGAAAATTTTAAAAAATCAATACTATTTTAAATCATAAACTTGGTTATTAAAAACCACTTTTTCGGATGAAGCAGGAAGTTGCTTAATCTTAAAAATTTTCGCTCTTCGGGAAGACATGTAAGGACTAATAATATATTGCCGAATTTTCTTTTCGTCATCCAAATGTTGAATCCAAAAACAGACTGCATTTCCTTTTTTAAAAGAAACGACATTACTCTTTCTATATTGATGAACCAAAATTTCTTCTTTTTGATTCTCATAAATTGTAAAAGAAATTCTCAAAATAAAAAAGGATAAGATTGCCAATGAAAATTGCGCAAATCTTTTAATATTAAATTTAACAATCACAGATTTTAAAAGATAAACGATAACAAAAAGTACGGCTACTTCAACAAAATTCATTGAGATATTTTCAAAAAATAAAGATTCAAAATCAGCAAACCAATGAATTATTTTTAATAATAAATCGATGATGAAATTGTAAACAGTATTTATAATGCCGAAATCTAACCCCAAAGCCATCAAACCTGTCATCAAAAATGAAAAAATGATAATTACTTCAGAAAACGGAACGATGAAAAAATTAGCAACAATTGAAATAAAAGAAAATTGATGAAAGTAGTACAAAACCAATGGCAGCGTTGCCAATTGCGCAGAAATCGAAATAGAAATAGTGTTGAAAATGATCTTTTTCAAATAATTATCTTGCCTTGGTAAATATTTCAAAATCGGCTGATTGAGCCAGAAAATTCCAAACACCGCCAAAAAACTCAACTGAAATCCAACATCAAAAAACTGCTGCGTGTCAATCATCAAAATAATGAAAGCAGACAATGCTAAAGAATGCAGCAAATCTGGTTTTCTCTGAAGCAAAACGTAGACAAAATAAACTGTCAGCATGATGCATGAACGAACAACGGAGTTCCCGAAACCTATGAACAAAGCAAAAACCCAAATGAAAGCTAAACTTAAAATGATAACAGATTTCCGGAACCTTAACGGCAAAATTTTCATTAAAATAAAATAGAGCACCCCGAAAATAACAACGACGTGAGTACCCGAAATTGCAAGAAAATGCACCAATCCTGAACGGTTAAAATCCTGCAAAGTTTCTGAATCTATTTCCGTTCGATCTGCCAGAATAATTCCTTTTAGAAATTCCTGACTTTTCGGTGACATTTCAGAATGATTGATTTTTTGTAAAACTTCAAGCCTTTTCTGACGAGTTCTTTCAGCTAAAGACAAATCATTTCTTACTGCTGAACTCACCTCATCGTTAATGTAACATTGGAAGAAGATATTTTTCCGGTGAAGATATTTTGCATAATCAAACTGAAAATCATACTGCGGAGACTGGGGCTGACTTACGTAAGCTTTAGCTTTGTAATAACGCTCAAAATCAAGTTCTTTACTCTCTTTTGGAATTAACACGATCGAATTAAAAGTTTCTTTTCCGATCTGTACAATTGCTTCGTATTTTTTATTATTTTCTGTTGAATTTAATTTTTTAGAAATCTTGAAAACAATATTTTCATTTGATTTAAATGAAACCTGATAAGCTTTTGGGAAATTTAAATAATGTAAAAAGATTCCTAACCCGAAAAAGAAAAATCCGAGTACTATTGAATTGAATTTTGAGATAAAAAACGATTTGATGAAAGTAGAAATTGCTACTAAAAAGCAGAAAATCGCAACAGTGAGAATAAAATTTTGTTTAAAAGAAAAGTAATCCTGAAATAAAATTCCAAGTATAAAGCAGCAGACTAATATTAGCAATGGCTGTCGGTTCAATTTTCATCAATTTGTACTACTAAAGTAATAAAAAAATGAAAGTATTTCGTGAAAAGTTTATTTAATTTTCAGAATAATATCTGCAGCATTGTCACTTGCGCCTTTCCCTCCGAGCTTAGTGCGTAGCGTTTCATATTCCTTAAGCATCAGAGTTCTTGAGTCACCTTCAAGAATTAATTTTAATTGCCCGACAAGACTTCTCGTATTTAATTCATTTTGAATCAACTCTTTAACGACTTCTTTATCCATAATCAAATTGACGAGCGAAATGTATTTAATGTGTTTTACCAATCGCTTTGCAATCGCATAAGAAATTTTACTCCCACGGTAACAGACTACTTCCGGAACATTTAATAGTGCTGTTTCAAGAGTTGCCGTTCCTGAAGTCACCAAGGCAGCTTTAGAACATCTTAATAAATCATAGGTTCTGTTGGACACAAAATGTACATTTTCATCCACATATTTCTGATAAAAATCTTTTTCAAGACTTGGAGCTCCGGCTATAACAAATTGATAATCTTTGAAATAAGGCCGCACCGACAACATAATCTCCAACATCTTTTCAACTTCCTGTTTTCTGGAACCCGGAAGAAGCGCAATAATTTCTTTTTCGTTTAAGTTATTTTCTATTTTAAAAGACTCAATATCAACATCTTGCAGCATTGATATTGCATCAAGCAAAGGATGGCCTACAAAGTGAGATTTTACATCATGTTTTTTATAAAAATCTTCTTCAAAAGGAAGAATCACCATCATCTCATCTACATATTTTTTGATGGTTTCTACTCTGCCTTCCTTCCAGGCCCAAAGTTGAGGAGAAATATAATAGACAACTTTTATCCCCAGTCCCTTAGCAAATTTTGCGATTCTTAAATTGAAACCCGGATAATCGACCAAGATCAAAACATCGGGAATGTTATTTTTAATATCGGCTTTGCAGAATTTAATGTTATTTAAAATTGTTTTTAAATTCATTGCAACCTCAAGAAAACCCATGAAAGCGAGATCACGATAATGCTTCACCAAAGTCCCACCTTGTTTTTCCATCAAATCACCTCCCCAAAACCTGAATTCTGCGTTGGGATCTTTCTGCTTTAAGGATTTCATTAAATTACTTCCGTGCAAATCTCCGGAAGCTTCGCCTGCAATGATATAGTATTTCATGAATGATAACTGATATACGATGACTGATTTTATCTATTGAAAAGACCGTTTCAAAAATCAAAATTCAAATTATAATTGAGTAAATTTGCTTCAAAGATAATGATAAAAAATGTCAGAAGAATTTGAAATAAAAAATAAAGTAGCGTCCAGCGGATTAGTGAATTTTGACCTTACAGATTTGGTTCCGAAAGGCATAAGAAAAGGGATTGATCTGAAAGATTTTCTTTTCATGGAAATGATTTTGAAAGAAAAAGACTTCCGTGAAAAAGTGGCCGCCATCAATCCTGAAGATTACAGAGATCAATACGTTTACATCTACAATTCTGCCGATGCTATTGTTCCGCTTTGGGCATACTTTCTGATCACAGCAAAATTAACCGATGTTACGAAAAAAATAATTTTCGGAAACAAAGAGGATCTGGAAGTTCTTTTGATGCATAACGCAATTCAAACACATGATTTTGACGAGTTAAAGGATAAAAGAGTTTTGGTAAAAGGCTGTTCTGATAAAGAAATTCCTGAAAATGCTTACATAGAATTAGTTGAACAATTGAAGCCGATTGTAAAGTCTCTGATGTTTGGGGAAGCTTGTAGCAATGTTCCTATTTTTAAGAATTAATTTTTCTTTAGAATGGTGTTTTTGTGAATTTTAAAATTTAAATTTTTTAATCAAAGAATTTTGATAACTTTGATATTCTAACAATTTAAAATATAAACACAAAAACAATGAATTTAATCGACCTTTTAACAGGAAACACAGGAAATCAAGTAGCTGAACAAGCTGAAAACAAGTTCGGAATCAGCAAAAATCAGATTATTGCTCTATTGGCAGTAGCGACTCCACTTGTAATTTCTTACCTTAGAAATAAATCTCAGGACGCAAAAGAAGCAGAAGCTTTAAACAACGCGTTAGATAAAGATCATGACGGAAGTATTTTAGATGATACATCTCAACTTGACAACAGACAGGATGAAGGCGGATCAATTCTTTCTCACGTTTTCGGAAATCAAAAAAACAATGTAGAAAACCAATTATCTCAGAATACAGGGATTTCTATTGACAAAATCGGACCTATCTTAGCAATGCTTGCTCCGGTAATTATGGGTTACATCGGTAAAGAAAAACAACAGAATAATGTGGGAGCCGGCGGACTCGGTGATCTTTTAGGAGGAATTTTGGGTGGTGCTCAAAATCAGGCTCAGCAAGAGCAATCTAGTCCTTTGAACGATATTTTGGGAAGCGTTTTAGGTGGCGGACAATCACAATCTTCAGGTAATCCTTTGAATGACATTCTTGGAAGTGTACTTGGAGGCAGCGGGCAAAAACAACAACAAGGTGGATTGGGAGATTTACTTGGTGGACTTTTCAGAGGAAAATAAATTTCATTTTTAAATCATAAAAAAGACCGGAGATTAATGCTCCGGTCTTTTGTTTTTAGCTCTTTGATTTTTCAGCAGGCTGGGTAGATTTTGAAGATTTTCTTGGTCTTCTTTTACCGTAGCTTCCGGAATTAATCTTCCCTCTTCTTGATTTTTTGTCTCCTTTTCCCATAGTGAATAAATTTTTTGGTTGACTACAAAATTAAAAACATACAGAATAAAATCAAAGATTTTAGCTGTTAAAATTTTATAATATTAAACCTTCACCTGCTTCCATTTTCCTTTTTTAAATAAAATAAAAGCAACGATTGTTATCAAAGTTTCTGCCACCGGAATTGAAATAAAAACTCCTTTCGGACCCATTTCAAAATACTTTGAAAGCGCATACGCCAAAGGAATCTGAAACATCCAAAATCCGAAGAAATTGAGCCAGGTAGGCGTCCAAGTATCTCCTGCTCCGTTGAAAGCATTGATCGTGACCATCCCTATTCCGTAAAAAATAAAACCTACACTCATAATGTGTAGTGCATTTTTAGCATAATTTTTTATTTCAATCTGTTCAGTAAAAAAACCAACAAGAAAATCTCCTAAAATAAAGAACAGCAAACTCACCAAAAGCATAAAAATCACATTGTATTTTACGGTTTTCATAACCGACCGTTCTGCCCGGATCATTTCACCCGCACCCATATTTTGTCCGACTAAAGTTGAAGCGGCATTACTTAATCCCCAGGCGGGAAGCATAAAGAACATCATTAACCGAAGTGCTGTCTGATACCCAGCGGAAGCATCTTCCCCACCGGTTGTTGCGACCAATTTTGCAAGAAAAATCCAACTGCACGAAGCGATAACAAACTGAAATATTCCCGGCATGGCAATCTTCACGATGGATGTGATTAATGTAAAATCAGGCTTAAAATAAACTGTTTTTATCCTCACCAAAGAATCAGCAATAAAAATATGATACAACTGATAAAGCACTCCGGTGCTTCTTCCGATGGTTGTTGCGACTGCGGCTCCGGTTAAACCCATTGCAGGAATCGGACCTAATCCTCTGATTAAAATCGGACAAAGAATAATGTTGGCAATATTGGCAATCCACAAACTTTTCATGGCTATCGCAGCATTTCCTGCACCTCTGAAAATTCCGTTGATTAAAAATAACAGCATAATAATCACACTGCTTCCCATCATAATTCTTGTAAAATCTTTGCCATAAGCTGCAGCATCGTGTTTTGAACCCATCAAAATCAAGATTTCTTCTGCATAAATCACTCCCAATATACTCAAGACAGAAGTCACAACAAACGAAACTGAAATTACCTGCGCAGCACTTCTGGAAGCTTGTTCAGGATTTTTTTCACCGATTCTTCTTGCCACAACTGCAGTCGCAGCCATACTCATTCCGATGGCTATGGAATAAATGATGGTCAACACAGATTCAGTAAGACCAACAGTTTGAATAGCAAAACCACTTTCTTTGAGATGACCGACAAAATAGAGGTCAACCAGAGCAAAGACAGATTCCATGGCCATTTCCAACATCATCGGAATTGCTAAAAGAAGAACAGCACTTCTGATACTGATTTTGGTATAATCAGTTTCTTCTTCACTAAATGCTTTTTTCAGAAAATTTAAATATTTTTTCATCTTATAATTAATCGCCTTAAAAATACGATTTCAATAAATTTAACTTCAAATAAAATAATTTTAATAAATAATTATTGTAAAACAATAATTATTTATACATTTGCAATAATAAAATATTAAAACAAATGAAACTCTTAGGACAAAAATCAGTATCAACAATCATCAGTTATTTATTTCTGGCATTATTTATCATCTTTCTTCTTCACGCCATTTACCAATCTATAGGATTTGGGATTGGATATTATAACTGGACAACCTCACATCATCTTTTCTCCGAAACTTTTTATGTAAATGATGAAATAGAGTATGCATCTTATGAAAAAGGAAAATATCTATTTTTCAGATTTAAATATCCTTTTTTTGATCAACAGATGATGACAGGTTTTTTGAGTTTGAATACGTTTATTTTTCACACATTTCAAAGCATTTTTTCCTGCCTGTTCTTCTTTTATGGGCATAAAAATTTTGGCGACCTTAGTAATAAAGAACTTTTCAATGAAACAATTATCAAACATCTAAAAACTTTCTCTGTGATAAATTTGCTTTATGCGCCACTCTATTTTTTGATATGGATTTTCATTTTCAGATCAGGAACTGAAGGAGGTATGCTCATGACGTCATTCGCATTTTTATTCTTGGGAATTATCTTACACTTTATCAAAGCATTTTTCCAGAGAGGATTTCAATTGCAATTAGAAAATAACCTAACCATTTAAAATCTAACTATAACATATAAATCCTAGAATTATGAAAATAATCGGAAAAAATTCAATGTCTACGGCAATATGCTACATACTATTTCTACTCTTTTTATTCTTTGCATTTCATCTCATCTATGAACTTTTTGGATATGGAATTTCATACTACAATTTAAAGACAAACAACAAAATTTTGTTTGACACATTTTATGTAGGAAATACTATCGATTGGGGAGGTACAGTAGGAACAGGAAACACTTATTTCAGATTTAAATATCCATTTTTGGATCAACAGATGGTTACAGGCATCTTTTCATTAAAAATGTTTTTAAACCATTTACTTCAAGGTTTTTTTTACACTTTATTTTTCTTCTCTGCCTTCAAAATATTTAATGGAATGAGCCAAAAAATACTTTTTAATCAGGAAGTCATAAAATGGCTAAAAAGGTTTTCTATTCTCAATATTATTTTTGTTCCGCTATCAATTTTAAACTGGTTTTACAATTTTGAAAGTAATTTTAATTTGGATATATTACTAATTATATTTATCCATTTTCTATTGGGAATAATGGTATACTTCATCATTGAATTCTTCAAAAGAGGATTTGAACTTCAAAATCAAGCTGACCTAACAATATAAACCATGCCAATCATAATCAACGTAGACGTCATGTTGGCGAAAAGAAAAATGCAGTCTCAGGAACTTGCAGAGAAAATAGGAATTACACAGGCCAATCTTTCTATTTTAAAAACAGGGAAAGCAAAGGCTTTGAAGTTATCAACATTAGAAGCAATATGTAAAATTCTCGATTGTCAACCCGGCGATCTTTTGGAATATGTAATAGATTAAAATGATATGTTTTAAACATTCAAAAATTACAGAAAACTACTAAAACTGTTATTGAACAGCCATTTCACAAATCATTTTTTCGGTTCACATATCGAAGGAGCAGGAACGTAAAGTTTCACACTTTGTTTTGCCTGGAAATATTTCAACGATGATTACTGGAATCGGAGTTTATTATCCCGATGGAAAAGAACCCCAAAGAATAGGAATTATTCCTGATGTAGAAGTAAAACCTACCATAGACGGAATCAAAGTAACAAAGACGAAGTTTTGGAAAAAGCAATGAATTGGATTAATAATTAAATGTATCAAAAAAAATATTTAGATTTGTATATTAATTGAAAAAATAAATTTTATGAAAAAGATTATATCGGCTACTTTGCTTCTTGCAATCTCAATTTTCGCAAACGGATTATTTGCTCAGCAAGTCTCTAAAGACCAAATGAAAATCTTCCAAACTGATAATCTTCAAGGATTTAAAACAGCATTTACACAACAAGAATACAATAAATGTTTTAACATCAAAGACAGATCTTATGACCTTCTTTCTCTTGCCGTAAGACATGAAAGAAAAAATAACTTTGAGTTTTTAATCAACAACACGACAGATATTAACAGAATATGTGGTAATAATACTCCTTTGATAGTTGCTGCGACTTACGGAAGAATAGATATGGCAAAAGCACTACTAAAAAAAGGAGCAAACAAATCTACTAAAAATTCTAAAGGAGAAACGGCTAAGGATATTGCTGTAAAAAACAATCATCCAGAACTTGCAAAGATTTTGTAATACATTACAAATTATATAATTTAAAACTTCCTTCGGGGAGTTTTTTTTTGTTTTTAAAACAAAATTATTTCTGTCAAACCATATAATTCTAAATAAATTGAATTATAAAATAGAATCACTATTTTTACGAAAATTCTCCGTATGAAAAAAAGTATAATTTTTATTTTAATAGGATTCTTTTCTTTAGCTAAAGCTCAACTTACGACAATAAACGAAGATTTCAATTCTTTCTCACAAGCTTTCAGTTTTCCTCAAAGCGGCTGGCAGATAGCAACTTCAAATATATATGCGATACGGATTGGTATTATGTCAAGCGGAAATCGGTATGTAAGTGTAAATGGCACAGACACAAATGGCAGTCAGGCAGTTAATAATCCGCAATATCTTTTCACCCCACAAATTGTAGCTCCGGATGGAACAAAATCTCTAAGTTTTGATGTTTATCTCACAGCTCAGTCAACAGGCACTACAAATATAGAGGTCGGTCTCGTCAGCAACCCTTCAGACTTATCGACTTATACATCATTAGGAGCGCCTTATTTGGTACAGACGATGACACCTATCACCTTAACCTACAATATTCCGAATTCTTCTCAACAATATATCGTTTTTAAATTTCTTACAACAGTTCTAAACTCTCAAACCGTATTGGACAATGTCGTTTATGGAAACAGCAATCTTTCTGTAAATGACACCAAAAATAATTCATCAATAACTTTTGCTGCAACCGAAAACACATTATTTTTTAGGGGAAAGAATACCTTGGAGGAAATAGAAATTTATGACGTTTCAGGTAAAGTTATTGATATAGGTAAAATCGAAAATAATGAGAAAGATATTTCTAAATTATCATCAGGAATTTATTTCTTTCAAACACGCAACAGTAACGGATCAGTTATAAAATCGAAGTTTATAAAAAGATAAATTAAGTAAAATCATCTAGAAGACTTCTTTGGCAATAGCTAATGAAGTTTTTTGTTTATAAACCCTCTAAAAATCTTATCTTTGCCAACAAAAAATTAGGCACCTGAGTGTCTAATATCTAAATTCTAATATCTAACATCTAAAACAAATGTTTCGATCGCACACAAACGGAGAATTATCTCTTCAACATCTTAATGAAGAAGTTACACTTTCAGGATGGGTACAAACCATTCGTGATAAAGGATTTATGATTTGGATAGATCTTCGGGATCGTTACGGCATTACTCAGTTGGTTTTCGATCAGGACCGTTCTTCAGCGGAATTGATGGAAAATGCAAAAAAACTGGGACGTGAATTTGTGATTCAGGTTAAAGGAAAAGTTATAGAAAGAGTAAGCAAAAACCCCAATATTCCAACAGGAGAAATTGAAATTTTAGTTGAAAAATTAGAAGTTCTTAATGAATCTCAACTTCCGCCTTTCACCATTGAAGACGAAACAGATGGCGGTGAAGAATTGAGAATGAAATACCGTTACCTGGACATCAGAAGAGCTCCGGTAAGAGATAAATTGATTTTCCGTCACAAAATGGCGCAGAAAGTGAGAAATTATCTTTCAGACGAAGGGTTTATCGAGGTTGAGACTCCGGTTTTAATCAAATCGACTCCGGAAGGAGCAAGAGACTTTGTTGTACCGAGCAGAATGAATCCGGGACAGTTTTACGCATTGCCACAGTCTCCGCAGACTTTCAAACAATTGTTGATGGTGGGTGGAATGGATAAATATTTTCAGATCGTTAAATGTTTCCGTGATGAAGATTTGAGAGCTGACAGACAGCCGGAATTTACACAAATCGACTGCGAAATGGCATTTGTAGATCAAGAAGATGTGATGAATGTGTTCGAAGGAATGACGAAAACCCTGATCAAAGATATTACAGGTCAGGAATTCGGAACTTTCCCAAGAATGACGTTCGCGGATGCGATGCAGAAATATGGGAACGACAAACCGGATATCCGTTTCGGAATGGAGTTCGTAGAATTGAACGATTTAGTAAAAGGAAAAGATTTCAAAATATTCGATGATGCAGAATTGGTTGTCGGAATCAATGTTGAAGGTTGCGCAGAGTATACAAGAAAGCAAATTGATGAGCTTGTTGACTGGGTAAAAAGACCTCAGATCGGAGCTTCAGGAATGGTTTGGGCTAAATTCCAGAATGACGGTGTAAAGACTTCTTCCGTAAATAAATTCTACAATGAGGATGATTTAGCTAAAATCATTGAGAAATTCGGAGCGAAAGAAGGAGATTTAATGTTGATCCTTTCCGGCAACGAACACAAAGTAAGAACTCAGCTTTCTGCTTTGAGAATGGAACTTGGAAACCGTTTGGGATTAAGAAAAGGAAGCGTATTCGCACCACTTTGGGTTGTTGACTTCCCGTTATTGGAATTTGATGAAGAAAGCGGACGTTATCACGCGATGCACCACCCATTCACCTCTCCAAAACCTGAAGATATTCATTTACTGGAAACTGATCCCGGAAAAGCAAGAGCCAACGCTTATGATATGGTTTTGAACGGAAACGAAATCGGAGGTGGTTCTATCAGAATTTTCGACAGAGATTTGCAATCAAGAATGTTTGATTTGTTAGGATTCTCAAAAGAAGAAGCAGAAGCACAGTTCGGATTCCTTATGAATGCCTTCAAATACGGAGCTCCGCCTCATGGTGGTTTGGCTTTCGGATTTGACCGTTTGGTAGCGATTCTTGACGGAAACGAAGTGATCAGAGATTACATCGCTTTCCCTAAAAATAATTCAGGACGTGATGTGATGATCGATGCGCCAGCTGCCATTGCTGATGAACAACTTGATGAATTGGAATTGAAATTAAATTTAAAAGCATAAATTAGAAGCGGAGATTTTTTCTCCGCTTTTTTTATTTTATCAATATGACTAAACAAGAATTCATCTTATTTATTGAAAATTTTCGAACAGATTTCTTCGAAAATAAAGAACAGTGGGAGAACAAAAGCATTGAAGATTATCTGGAAGCTATATCTCGTTATACTGAAGATATTGACGGATATTATAAGAACACAAATCAGGATATCAATTTAGAAAAACTTGACTGGAAGGTTTTGCAGACATTTTGAAAGGAAGTTCCATGTATGAATAAATTTTTATTTAATTTTAAATTATAAACTTAAATACCACATTTAAAAAATATTTTTCGCTCGGCACAATCATTGTACGTTTTTACACAAAACGTAGGACAATGAAAGCAATTTGGAACGGCGCCATTGGCTTTGGATTAGTCAATATTCCTGTAAAAATTTATTCGGCTGTAGAAACAAGCAAACTCGATTTGGACATGCTCGATAAATCTGATTTTTCGAATATTAAATTCAAAAGAGTTAACGAAAGAACAGGCAAAGAAGTGAAGTGGGAAAACATTGTAAAAGGTTATCTCATGGACGACAAATACATCATTCTCGAAGATGAAGATTACGAAGCAGCAAGTCCTGAAAAAAGCAAAATACTTTCCATCGATCAGTTTGTAAAAGAAGTTGAAGTCGACAGTGTTTATTTTGAAAACCCTTATTTTCTTGAACCTCAAAAGAACGGCGAAAATGCATATAGACTTTTATTAAAAGCTTTGTCACAAACAAAAATGGTAGGCGTGGGAACTTTCGTTCTCCGTGAAAGTGAAGCAATCGGGATGATTCGACCTTATAATAATGAAATTTTAGTCTTAAACAGATTACGTTTTGCTCAGGAAATAAGAGATTATAAAGATTTAAAAATTCCGGCTAAAAAAGCTCCGAAACCTGCCGAACTAAAAATGGCAGTAAGTCTTATTGAACAGCTTTCACAGGAGTTTGATCCCGAAATGTATCAGGATACCTATTCCGAATCTCTACTGAAAATCATTAAGCAGAAAGCGAAAGGCAAAGGAGTAAAAGCTAAAAAAACGGAACCTGCAAAAGAAGGCAAAGTGATTGATTTGATGGCTCAGTTAAAAGCAAGTTTGCAAAGTCCAAAATCTAAAAACGCATCGTAATGGCTCTCAAAGATTATAACGAAAAACGGAAATTCGATGAAACAAGCGAACCAAAAGGAAAAACAAAAAAGAGTAAAGACAAGCTTATTTTTGTGATTCAAAGGCATGCTGCGTCACGTTTACACTATGATTTCAGGTTAGAAATGGAAGGCGTTCTGAAAAGCTGGGCAGTTCCGAAAGGCCCGTCTTTAGATCCAAAAGACAAACGTCTGGCGATGGAAGTTGAAGATCATCCTTATGATTATAAAGATTTTGAAGGCAACATTCCTGAAGGAAATTACGGAGCCGGACAGGTCGAAGTCTGGGACAGCGGAACTTATGAGCCTTTAGACGATACCAGCAAACTTTCGGATGAAAAAGAATTAATGAAAGAATTAAAAGCAGGTTCTATAAAATTCATTTTACATGGCAAAAAACTGAAAGGTGAATTCGCTTTGGTTAAAATGAAAAACGCTGAAAATAACGCCTGGCTTTTAATTAAACATAAAGACCAGTTTGCAGAAGAAAATTATGATGCAGAAGAAAACACCTCCAAAAATTCTGCAGTAACGAAATTTTTAGAGGAAAAAAAAAAGCCTAAAAAACAGCAAAAAGAAGCCATAACTTCTGAAATCAAGCCAAGATTTCAAAGATTTAATTCTTTAGTTGACGAAAAAAAACTCAAAACATTCATTAAACCGATGCTTGCCAAGTCTTTTGAAAAAGCATTCGATGACGAGGACTGGATTTTTGAAATAAAATGGGACGGTTATCGAGCCGTTGCCGATCTCAGTAAAGACGAACCGCTTTTTTACTCTCGAAACGGAATTTCTTTCTTATCAAAATTCAATAAAGTTTCGCAGGATTTTGAAAATCAAAAGTATAAAATGATTCTTGATGGTGAAATTGTGGCTTATGATGAAAACGGAAGACCGAGTTTTCAGTTATTGCAGCAAATTGGCGACAATCCAAATTTAGCCTTAGTTTATCAGGTTTTTGATCTGCTTTGGCTCAATGGTCATTCTACCGAAGAACTTCCGCTTGTACAACGAAAAGAACTTTTAAAAGACGCTTTAATTGAAACCGATGTCATCAAATACTGCGATCATATTCCCGAAAAAGGCATTGATTTCTTTAATCAGATGAAAAAAATGCAGTTGGAAGGAATGATTGCGAAAAAAACTGACAGTTTATACATTGAAAACAGCAGAAGTTCGGATTGGCTGAAAATAAAATTTACCAATACAGAAGAAGTTATTATTTGTGGTTTTACAGAACCACGTGGCTCGCGAGAAGGTTTTGGAGCATTAATTTTAGGAAAATATATTGACGGAAAAATGATTTATTCCGGACATACAGGAACAGGCTTTAATCACGAATCATTGAATCTGCTTCATCAACGGTTATTAAAATTAATTGTAAAAACCTCTCCTTTTGAAAAGAAACCTAAAACCAATATGCCCGTAACCTGGGTAAAACCTGAATTGGTCTGTGAAATAAAATATTCTGAAATTACCAAAGACGGAATCTTCCGGCATCCTGTTTTTGTAGCGATCCGGGAAGATAAAAATCCTGAAGAAATCAACGAAAAACCTAAAGAAATGAAAGCTAAGACTCCAACAAAAAAAACTGCAATTTCTGAAAAAGAAAAGGAAATCACCCTGAACAAACATAAAGTAAAATTGACCAATCAGGATAAAATTTATTTCCCGAAAGACGGAGTTACCAAAGGCGATGTGGTAGAATATTATCAATCTGTTGCGGATTATATTTTGCCTCATCTAAAAAACCGTCCGTTATCTCTAAACCGTTTTCCGAATGGTATTGAAGAGCAAAGTTTTTATCAAAAAGATGCGAGTGACAATATTCCGGAATGGATAAAAACGACGCAGGTTTATTCGGAATCTAATGATAAATACATTGATTATATTTACTGTAATGACAAGGCAACTTTGGCATATCTGAATAATTTGGGCTGTATCGATCTCAATCCGTGGAACAGTTCGCTTCCCGATTTGGAACATCCTGATTTTTTGGTTTTAGACCTTGATCCGTCAAAGAAAAACACCTACGATGATGTGATTGAAACAGCTTTACAGGTGAATGAAGTTTTAAAATCCATTAAAGTTGAAGGTTACTGCAAGACTTCCGGAAGTACGGGAATTCACGTTTACGTTCCGATGGGCGGAAAATATGATTTTGACCAGGTGAAAGATTTTGCGCATATTTTAATGAAAAAAGTTCAGGAAAAGCTACCGGAAATTACTACTTTAGAAAGAAGCTTACAGAAAAGAGACGATAAAAAAATTTATCTGGATTATCTCCAAAACAGAACGGGACAAACTTTGGCGAGTGCTTACAGTTTGCGCCCAAAAGAAGGCGCTTCCGTTTCAATGCCTTTGGAATGGGACGAATTAAAACCTGGTTTGCGGCCGACTGATTTTAACATTCATAATGCACTCGAGAGAATTAAAGAAAGAGGTGATTTGTTTAAACCCGTCTTGAGTAAGGGAATTGATATGATGAAGGCGTTGGAAATGTTGCAGGATGAACAGTAAATCGATATTTTTGCAAAAATAAAATTTACATGGATACTCCTTTACAAGTATTTATCAATTTTGATGAAAAAATCATTAAAAGACAAATGGAAAAATACTTTTTCTATTCTTGGAAAAAAAAATTACCTACCTTATTAAAGAATTTTTTCTTTATAGTTTTATTTTTAAGTATTGTTGATAGTATTTTCAAAAGCGATAGAAGCAGGATTGATTTTTTAAGGTTCATTGGGATTTTTTTGGTCATTTTTTGCCTTATCTATCTTTTCATATTCTTATTAAATAAAGCAAACTATAATTCTAAAATAAACAAACACATAGCTGAAATAAAAGAATTTAACCCTATCACAGAACTGTACCTTGATGAAAATTCATTTTATATCAAAAGCGAGCAGTACGATATAAGAAGTATTTGGAAATATGTTTCATATGAAGTCTCTGGAAAAACCGTTTATATCACCGCACAACTGGGAACTGCTTTCACTTATATGTTAGATGAAAAAGAGACTGATAAATATCAAAATATCATTGATTTTTTGAAGAAGAAATCTACTTTTAAAAAGTAACTAAGGCAACTTCGCCACCAAACTTTCCGGCAACATTTTCAAAATAAAATAAATCATTTTCCATTTAAAATTGGGAACGATGGTGAAAGAATTTCCGGCATTGACAATATGTTTTGCAACATAGTCAGGTTCCATCAGAAGATTTTTATTTAGATCTAATCCGGCGTTGATTTTCGTATTAATATATCCGCTCACCAAAACGTTAACTTTAATATTTCTTTGCGCCAATTCCTGTCTTAAACCAACCAAATAAGTTGTAAAAGCAGCTTTTGTGCTTCCGTAAACGAAGTTACTTTTTCGTCCTCTCACTCCCGAAAGTGATGATAATCCGATGATTCGTTCTAAGTTTTTATTGCTTTCATCCATTGCAATGATATTCAGAATAGAAACTGCGCCCATATAATTCACCATCATCATTTGTTGAGTTCCTTTAAAATCTCTCAACGCTTTTTCATTATCAACTAAAAATCCAGCTGCGTAAACGACAATATGTGGTTTTGTTGGAAGTTCACTATAAAATTTCTGGTGTGAATCAAAATCTTCTGCATCGAAATTTAAAACTGTAATTTTTGATTGGTTTAAATTATTCTCAACAATAAAATCTTCCAATGATTTTGTATTTCGGGAAGCGGCAATGATAGAAAATCCTTTTGCTAAATATTGTCTGATACATTGTTTTGCAACATCAGAATTAGCGCCAAGAATGAGAACGTTCTTGTTTGTGTTTTGATTCATGAGACAAAGATATTTTATTTTGATTTTTTAAACACGAATTTCATAAATGTTTTAAAACAAATGAGTATATTTAATTACAATGAAAAGCAAACAAAAAATCTTTTAGAATAAAAAATGGTTGAAAAAGAATCGGCGCGGTGACCTTTGGTCACCGCGCCGATTCGAAATATTATTTAAAACTAAAAATTATTTCTTTTCAGCTTCTATAACTTCTTTTTTGTCAGCAGTTGCTGTAGCTTTATCCCCAAATCTGTTAGCAGTAAATTCTCTTGAAATGGCTGCTTTTTCAAATTTTAATTTTCCGGAAAGTGTTTCAATAACAACTCCGTCATCATGAATCTGAGCAATTCTTCCATGAAGACCAGAAGTAAGAACTACTCTGCTTCCTACTTTCAGTTCTTCCTGAAATTTTTTCTCTTGCTTCTGCTTTTTCATCTGAGGTCTGATCATCAGGAAATAAAACCCAACAAACATCACCCCCATCATGATAAGCATCATAGGAGAAGATCCTCCTGCAGGTGCTGCCTGTAAAAATAGTGTTAACATAATCGTTTAATTAAGGTTGAATGTTCGCATTGAACGTTAGTTTGATGGGTGACTTTTCTACGTTTGCAAAAACGTCTGCATACTTTTGAACAGCACCATCAAAGCTTGTTGAATCAAAGCTTAAAGTAATTTTCCCTTTTTGACCAGGCAAAATTGGTTCTTTTGTAAACTCAGGAGCAGTACATCCACATCCCGGCTTCACTTCAGAAATAACCAAAGGGTTTTTCCCCGTATTGGTAATTTCGTATACATGACTTACTTTATCTCCTTTTTTAATGTTTCCAAAATCGTAATTGCTTTGAGATAAAGCAATCGTTGTTAATGGCTGATTTGATACCGGAGCAGCAGCAGGCGCACCAGTCACAGCTGCATTAGGTGCTGTTGTTGATAATGAATCACCAGGCAAAGTATTTAAAGAATCTGATACTGCAGTTCCAGAAGTTTGAACTTCTTTGTTACCCTCTTTTTTACAAGAAACCAAACCGAAGCCTATTACTGATAAAGCGATAACTGATAACGTCTTTTTCATTTTTATTTTTTTTTTAAATTCTATTTAAGTCTTTACAATATTTATCTAAAATTCCATTAATAAATATATTTGAACGGTCTGTTGCAAATACTTTAGCGATCTCAATATATTCATTAATAATAACTCTTGAAGGGGTAAGAGGAAAGTGATCAAGCTCAGAGATAGCAATAGTAAGAATCACTTTATCCATCAAGCCTACTCTATCCAAATCCCAGTTTTCTAATCTCTCAGAAAGTTTTTTCTCATTGCCTTCCCAATTGTTAAGTGTATCTCTCAATAATTTTCCGGCAAAGTTTTTATCTTCTTCATCTTTAATCATTTTGATCAACGTGCGGCTGTCTTCATTTTCTTTAATAAAGCCAATCGTTTTCTGAACCATTGAGTTTGCAATATGAATGTCATCCGACCAAGAAAGTTCTCTATCTCCTACATAATCATGGAAATCTTCGTTCTCAGCAACATATCTTAAAAATAATTTACCGATAAATTTCTGATCTTCTTCGAAAGAATACTCATCAACCTTCATAAAATCCTGGTAACGCTTTCCTGAAGTCATTCTCTGGAATGTTCTCACCAAAAAATCATCATGCAAATCCCATTTCAAATCTTGGTGCTGACCAGAAAAGAAAAGTCTTTCCGGGTTTTCTTCCAATTTAATCAATACTTGATTATTGATAAATTTTTGATTGGGGTTGATATCAGAATCAGTTTTAATGTACTTATTCTTACCAATTTCCATTTGATTTTCTGCAAGAGCTTTAAGGGCAACCAAAAAGTTGAGTTCCAACACATATAGATTATAGATTTTCTCTATACTGGAGAACATGTTTTTTTCTAAAACATCAAACTTAATTGGATTTTGGTAGTATGAATACACGTTTTCTACTACTTTCTCACGGATTTGTCTTCTTCCTAACATTCAAAGAGCTTTTTATGGGTGCAAAGATATGAAATTTAAAGTTTATGAAATTCTTAGTCTCTATCAATTTTCGTAATTTTGCGAAAGTTTATGAAAGCACTGAAAACTCTGAACCCTTACTTTTGGAAGCACAAAATATTATTGTTTTGGGGGTTACTCTTCATCATCGCCAGCAATTTTTTTAATATTTATAAAGTACAGTTTGTAGGAAAATCTGTTGATGAACTTACCAAACAAGGAAATTTAGGCTTCAACAAGCAGGTTTTAATTTACGTTGCTATCATTGTGGGCTGCTCATTGTTGACCGGATTTTTCACTTTTATGATGAGACAGACGATTATTGTTGCATCAAGAAGGATTGAATATGAGCTTAAAAATAAAATCTACAGACATTATCAGGATTTATCTTTAACGGATTATAAAACAACTACCACCGGAGATTTAATGAACCGTTTGAGTGAAGACGTAGTCGCGGTAAGAATGTATCTCGGACCAGGCGTAATGTATGTTGTCAATTTATTAATCTTACTGACAATTACCTGTATCTATATGTTGAAGACCGATGTTTCAATGACGGTCTGGACTTTATTTCCGCTTCCTATTCTTTCTTACATCATTTTTAAAGTAAGCTCGATTATCAATAAAAAATCGAAGATTATGCAGAAAAGCCAGTCTGCAATATCCACTTTTGTACAGGATAGCTTTTCAGGAATCCGGGTGGTGAAATTTTTTGCTAAGGAAAATTACATCAAGAAAAATTACGGAGCCAAGGTTACCGATTATCAGGACAAAGCTTTAGATTTAGCAAAAACAGAAGCATATTTTTTCACCATTATTTTATTTGTAATCGGATTATTAAATGTTGCGATTATCCTGATTGGTGGACAAAAATATATTGCAGGAGAACTAAGCGTAGGTAAAATTGCTGATTTCTTTATGTACATCAACATCTTAATCTGGCCATTTTCTATGGTTGGCTGGGTAACTTCTGTTAATCAGAGGGCAGAAGCGTCAATGCAGAGAATCAATGAATTTTTAGATAAAAAATCTGATGTCATTAATAAGAACTTTGAAAAGCAGCCAATCAAAGGAAATATAGAGTTCAGAAATGTGTCTTATGTTTATCCAAATACAGGAATTAAAGCTTTAGATAATTTAAGTTTTAAAATTGATGCAGGACAATCTTTAGCAATTATGGGTAAAACCGGAAGCGGAAAATCCACCATTGCTCTTCTTTTATGTCGATTAATTGATCCAACAGAAGGAGAAATTATTATTGACGGAAAAAACCTGAAAGATCACAACCTAGATAATTACAGAGATTTCATTGGTTATATTCCGCAGGAAAGTTATTTGTTTTCAGATTCCATCGAACATAATATCGGGTTCTCCATCGACAATCCTTCTCATGAAAGAGTGGTTGAATATTCTAAAATTGCTGACGTTCATAAGAATATCGTTGAGTTTAAAGAAGGCTACAAAACGATGGTTGGAGAGCGTGGCGTGATGCTTTCTGGAGGTCAAAAGCAGAGAATCTGTATTGCCAGAGCATTAATAAAAGACCCAAACATCATTATTTTTGACGATTCGTTGTCTGCTTTAGATACGGAAACCGAACAGAATATCTTAGAAAACATCGATACTAAAATTCACAATGCAACTTCTATAATCATCACACACAGAGAGTCTAGCGCTCAACGTGCAGATAAGATCATTAACCTGACAGAAATTACCAATTCTGTAACTGCTTAGCCTATTTGTTCACAAATGTTAAATAAATCATAAAAAAAATTTTGTGATTAAAAGAAATATTTTATATTTGTTCTTAACAAGATTAAAAAATATCTAATAATGAGTGAATACAAGGAACGCCATGAGAATGAAATTTTCACGAAGGTGTTAAAAGCAGGAAGAAGAACGTATTTCTTTGATGTGCGCGAGACGAAAGCAGGAGATTATTATCTTACTATTACCGAAAGCAAAAAGAATTTCGGAGAGAATGGAGAGGCTACATTCGAAAAGCACAAAATTTACCTTTATAAGGAAGATTTTAAAAGCTTTCAGGAGATGTTTAATGAGTCCACAGATTTTATCATTAATGAAAAAGGAGAAGATGTAATCTCCGAAAAGCATGATAAAGATTTCAAAAGCAGAACATTCACAATCGATTCTGACGACGAGGTTTAAAATACCCCATCCAAGTATATAAAAAACATAAGCATCTTTTCAGATGCTTTTTTTGCATAAAAAAACACATTTTCAAAAAGAAAATGTGTTTGATGTGGGGTGAATGAGGGGTCTCGAACCCCCGACCTCCGGAACCACAATCCGGCGCTCTAACCAACTGAGCTACAATCACCGTTTTTGGTGGTGCAAATATAGGAAAGATTTTTTAATTACCAAACAATTCCGTCAAAATTTTTCAACGCCATCAACTTCTCAGACGTAAATCCCTCAGCATAAGCCACTCCGGAAAGCCTTCCTAAATCCTGAGCTCTATACGTAAGGCTTTCATAAAAATCTTTTGAAGTAATCGGCGTTTCAGGTTCTGTAGATTTAGGATCGTAAAACTGTGTTTTGAATGCCATACATGCTTCCAATTTCTTATCTAAATACTCTGATATATCAATAACGAATTCCGGCTTGATGTCTTTCCACTGAATATAATGGAAAATCTGTTTGGGTCTCCAAACGTCCTGGCTTTCTCCATCAACATTTGTCTCAATCTTTCTTAAGCCTGATAAAAAGCACGCATCCGATACTAATTTCGCTGCTTTTGCGTGATCTGGATGTCTGTCATCAATTGCGTTAGCTAAAACGATTTCCGGACGGTATTTACGGATCATTTTCACGATGCTTAATTGGTATTCTTCTGAGTTGTCCAAAAAGCCATCTTTCATTCCTAAATTTTCTCTTGCAGAAACTCCCAAAATCTTCGCCGATTCGGTTGCTTCTTCATGCCTTGTCTCATCACTCCCTCGGGTTCCCAACTCGCCTCTTGTAAGGTCTATAATGACGCATGTTTTTCCTTCGGAAATTAATTTAGCGACAGTTCCGCCACAACCTAACTCAACATCATCCGGATGTGCACCAAAAGCAAGTATATCTATTTTCATCTATTCTTTATTATTAAATTTTCAGATAGAACGCCCAATAATTTTTCTCATATTTCAGATTTTTTCTGCCTGAGCGTTTCACGTTTTCAAATATAAGATTTAAAATAAAAACTTCCCAAACTCGAGGAATGGGAAGTTTTAATATGTATAATTTAAAATTTAAATTACTTATTGATTTCTGTATTTAGTTTCACAGCATCCTGATAACTTGGATCTAGCTGTAAAGACTTAGCAACGTAATCTTTTGCTTTTGCAACATCAGAATCTTTAGATAAGTAAGCAACTGCAAAGTATGCATACGCCAAAGTTTGCTTATTAGCTTCTACCTCTGCCGGTTTTACTGTTGCAATATACTTTTCGTAAGCAATTTTTGCTGCATCATTATTAGCTGCCTGCTGATAAGCATACCCTAAACTGTAGTAAGCAGGAGCCCAATCTGGTAAAATTCCACTCATTTTCTGCCACGTAGCGATGGCTCCATTCCAGTTTTTAACATCTTGGTAAGCTGTTGCCAATTTGTACAATGCATCAGAATCCTGAGCATTTGCTGCAACTTGCTTCTTCAATGCTTCAATCTGTGGATTTGTAGGACCTGCGTCTACAGAAGCCTGAGATGCTGCACCTCCACCGCTGATTTTAGCCAATTCCATATCCCACTTCATTGTTTCATCCTTCGCTGCTTTTGCAATCGCAATCTTTTGCTGAGATTCCGCTGTCAAAGCTGCTTTTTTAGCCGCATCAGTTTCAGTTTTAGCTAAACCTGCAGCAATAAGACCTTGTAAACCTTGATCAGCAGGCTGCACTCTAGATTTTTCCGCCTGAGACACGAACGTATCCATGTTTTGTTTTGCTTCAGCATATTGCCCGTCTGCATAATTTACATAAGCTCTCAATTTGAATTTGATAGGATCTGTAATTTTATCAAAAATCTTATCTAATATCAATTTTGAATTTGCATAATCTTCATTGGTAAAATACAATTTCGCAATCTCCAACTGAGTGTAAGGATCTTCATCAGCATATTTTGTATAGTTGATCAAATCCTGAGTTGCTTTAGCATTCTCCTGATATTTAATATTGTATGCAGCTAGAGCTTTGTAAGCCGGAGCATACGTCGCATCTGTAGAGATTGCTTTCTCAATACTCGTTTTAGCTTGTTGCCATTGCTGAGCAGCCATCCAAAGTGTTCCGATTCTAGTATATACAGAAGCTTTGTTTTTTGCCAAAGGCAAAGCTTTGTCATAAGCTGACATCGCATCACCCGGAATTCTCTTCAGTCTGTAAGCATCCCCTAAAGTATAGTAATAGTAAGCAGGAACTTCTTTTTTAGCAGCTCTTTCAATCGCCTTATTCAAAAATTGAATAGCTAAATCCGGAGAGTTATTTTTTTCAAATAATGTTAAAGCTTCTGCAGCTCTGAAAAGAACTTCAGCATCTTTTTCTCTTGAGTCAGTTACTATTTTCTGAATTTCAGCAATAGCACTTTTATCTCCTTTACCAAGTTTAACCGTAGCCAAACCTAATTTATTTAAATAGCTTTTGCTGTCTGCAGCAAGACCTTTATTAAAACTTTCAGTAGCCTGAGCAAAATCCGGCTCAGATTGTCTCAAAAATGTATTTCCTAAATAGAAATAGTTTTCTGCTTTTGGTTCTTTGGCAATCATTTGTGTGAAATTCGTCTTCGCCTGAGCAAATTTATCACTATCAATGCTGTTGATACCATCTTGTAATGTTTGTGCAATCGCAAAATTGCTAAAAAATACAACCGCCGCCCCAAAAGCAACTTTCTTTACATTCATAATCATTATATCTTTCATTATATATTTTCTAAATTGAACTATAATTTACACACAATTTTCAGACCAAAATAAATGAATTAAATTGGTAATCAGATGAATTTAATATTATTTAACGCATCTGAACTTCTCGTGGATAAATATTGTATGGCTGTAAGCCCTCTTTTTGAACGATTTTCTGCCCTAAATGGGTACAAGAATATCTTATGAAACCATTGGCAATGTTAAAATTCCCTTCATTTGTTAAGAAATATAAAACTCTTGTAAAAGGATATTTCATCTCACGCATTCCTTCAAAGTCTGCTGAATATGTTTTCCCATTGCTAACAACAGGTAAAACTTTTATGAGTTCTCTTAATTTCTCAGCATTTTTATCATAAGGCCGGCTGATTGTATTTAAGCCAACCACACCTATTTTATCAGGATATTTATTAAGTTCCTCAATCACATTTGCACTTCCGGGAATGATTGAATATTTCAAATCTTTAGGAAGTTTTTTTAACTTTTGAGCTACAAAATTTAAGTTACTTGAATTGGCTCCGTCGAATATAAAATTCTTTTCTCCAGACTGCATTCCTTTTACAATTTCCTCCATTGTAATGCTTGTCTTTTCTGAACTTTTAGGAACAACAAAAACAACTGCATCAGCAGCGAATTTTGCAGGTATAAATTTTAAATCTACTTGTTTTTCGTAAGCTTTTTTTTCTTCAGGAGACAAGTCCTTAGACATTACAGCAATCTTTACTTTATTATTCAAAAGATCTAAAAATCCAAGGTCTTCCTTCTTTGTAACAACTTTTATTTTGCTTTCAGGATAACTGATCATATACCCTTCAGCAAGCGCTTCTGTAACACTTTTGAACGATTCATCAGTAAGAATTGTCATCTCACCATTGTTATATGACAAAGATTTTTCGCCTTTCTTTGAGCAGCTTACAATTGTTGCTAACAAAAAAAGAAGTATAATTTTAATACTATTCTTCATCTGCTGTATTTTTTAAATTTAGAAACCCTCTCCAGATTCTGAATATTCCGTATAATATAATTGCTATACCAAACACTAAAATCATGGTAGGATCAAAATTAGCAAAAGATGCCTTATAAAAAATAATGATAAGCCCTAAGACAATATAACAAAATCCTGTGACTAAGGATAAATATTTGAAAACCATATAACAAAAGTATTAAAAAAAATAAAAAGAGAAGCATATGCTTCTCTTTTTTAATAATATTTAAAGATAAATACTATCCTTCAAAATTCATTGTTAGAGGTAATCTGAATCTGTAACGAACAGATTGACCATTGATTTTTGCAGGAGTCCATTTATTTTTAATTGACTTAATTGTTCTAACAGCTTCAGAATTAAAATCTGCATTTTTACCGTTAGCTTTCACGTCTGTAATAGATCCATCTCTTTCGACAACGAAAGTAATTTCAGTTTTTACAGTACCCTCATCACCATTCATCGCTGAACCGTCGAAGTTACCAGATACTTTATTTCTAAATGCATTGATACCTCCAGGGAATTCTGCAGTTTGCTCTACCTCGCTGTATACTTGCGTATCACTTACCTGAGGCTTAACTTCAGCTGTTGAAGCCTTAGTACCTGTAGATGGCGGCGGTGGAGGTGGTGTATAAGCAGGAGCTTTCACACCTTCCTGAGCTGTAACCCCTGTAGTTGTTTCTAATTGCTTAGAAATTGGTGGTGGTGGCGTTTCAATTTTTGGAGCTTTTACAGGTTCCGGAACCACATTCTGAATAATTTCAATCTTTTCCTCCTCTTTTGGTGGAGGTGGTGGAGGTGGTTCTTCTTCCTTCGGCTGCTCAATAATTTTATCTTCCTGAATAATTTCAACCAAATCAGCTTTCACTTCAACTTGCTCTTCTGCAGCAAGATTTTTAATGGTTAAATATATAAGAGGAGATAATGCAATCAATAAAAATATTGAAGTACCAATGATAAAAGATTTTGTCAGTAATCTAGGATACTGCGTTCTAATATCATAAGCTCCATAATTTTTATTTCTATTTTCAAATACAATCTCGTCTAATGTAAGATTCTGACTGTAAGCATTTTCATCTGCCATTGTACTATAAATTTAATGGTTAATTACTTTGTAGTAATTGATTAGTTACCAACTTTCTTATCATAAATAGCTTTTTCCCAAGGCTTCAGATCGGTAACACCATATCTTTCGCTTTTAGTAATTGCCATTTCGTCAAGAATATCTACAAAGTTCTTATATACTGCATCGTCAGTTGGCTTGATAATTACTGTAAATTTAGTCTTATCTGCCGCACCAGCTTTTGCTTGCTCAATAATCTTTCTGATCCCTTCTCTATCAAAATTAGTCTCAGTCAAATTTTGGTCAGTTAAAGATGTATTATCTTGCTGATGCCAAAAAATTCTGTTGTTCTTACCTAATAATAAAGAAATAGAATTCGAAAGTTTAATTTCAGTCTGAGGTGGGATCGGGTCATTTGGTTTTGGTTTACCAGGAAGACCTAAATCCATCACATTCGGTTTGCTAAACGTTGATGTAAACATAAAGAACATCAATAGTAAGAAATTCAAATCCACCATGGGAGTCATATCGACCCTAGGGTTATTTTTCTTGGAACGTACCTTGCCGCCTTTGCCGCCTTTCTCTTGTACCTGTACTTCTGCCATTTCTATTCCTTATTATTCGTTAGGTTTACCTTCTTGTGACGTTATCAACCAAAATTTAAGAAAATCAATATCTCTTAAACCCTCAAATAAACTTTTAACTTTTGGATATTCTGTAGTAACGTCACCCTTAATTGCTAATTTGTATTCAGGATTAACACTTAAACTCTGCTCTACCCAGTCAACTAACTGTTTATTTGTACTGTCCATAGGAATCCCTTTTGGACTTTTAAAATTCTTCTGCTCATCCTCAGACAATGAAAGATAGCTTCTAAGTTGGTTCATCGGAACCCCAATTGTCTGAACTCTCTGAAATGCAGCTTTCTGATTGTTGTCAAAAGTAACACCGTACTTCTGTCCCATTTTATCCAAAAGCTCTAATCTTTCTGTTGCGTTCTCTACCGGCTGGAAATAGAATTTTCCGTCTGGTGTAGCATTAATAGTCATTAAACTCGCATCAGGAAGTAATTTTTCTGAGATTGAAGATGGCGGTTTGATTTGCTCCACATCAGGCTTTTTGAACTGAGTGGTCATAATAAAGAATGTAAGTAATAGGAACGTAACGTCGCACATTGCGGTCATATCCGTAACTACCCCATGCCTTTTTGGTTTTATTCTCGCCATTATTATTATCTAATTAAAAATTATAAACTCCTTTTTGTGTAAAACACAGATTCACTTAATTCTTAGTGAAATTCTGCAAAAGACTGCTGGATGCTCATTGCGATCTCGTCGATCTTGTAAGTCAATCCGTCAATTTTAGAAGTAAAGAAGTTATAAAGGATAATCGCTACAGCTGAAGTACCAATACCTAATGCAGTGTTGATCAATGCTTCAGAAATACCGATTGATAATGCAGCAGCATCAGGTGTACCACCACTCGCTCCTAAAGCGAAGAACGCTCTAATCATACCAATTACAGTACCTAATAGTGCTACCAATGTTGCCACTGTACCTAAAGTAGAAAGAATCATCATGTTTTTCTCTAACATTGGCATCTCAAGAGTAGTAGCCTCTTCGATAGCTTTGTTTAGAGCAATCATTTTCTGTTCTTTGTTTAAAGTAGTGTCGTGAGCCAACGCCTTGTAAGTCGTCAAACCTTCTTTTACTACGTTTCCTACAGAACCTTGTTGTCTGTCGCACTCTTCTAGAGCTTCGTCAACTTTGTTCTGGTTTAGCAAACTTCTAACTTTTACAACGAAGTTGTCTACATTTCCTGCACCTGAAGCTTTGCTTAAAACAAAATATCTTTCAAATGAGAAAACGATTACAGTAATCATGAATGTAACAAGCAATGGTACAATTACACCTCCCATGTAAATCATTCCCATGAACCCTTCTGGATGAAGATCTTTACCCTCAACATCAGAAAAAGCTACTGAACCTCCTCCTAATCTAGGATCAGCTTTAAAATTACCTGGGCTACCCAACACGAATAACCAAATACAAATCCCCAATACCAATAGGATAGGAATAATTACAGCTGGATTTAAACCTCCTGCCTTTCTAGCAACTACTTGCTCATCATTTTTTGAAACATTCATTTCCATATTTAACTAAATTATATTGTTTAAAAATTTTAAAGTTGTAAAATAAAGGCAAAATTACTTAAAATGCAATAGTCTTAAATAAACATTTTGTCTTTTTTTGATAACGAAAAATTAATACGATTCCGATATTGTAATTATATCCAAAATTATTAATGATTTTTATCACTTTTTGTAATTACATTAAAAAATCAAAAAATTTAACGCTCTAATTTTTTGAAATTACCAATGTTAAATTTAATTTAAATTACAATATTTACTATTTTTTTAGGCACTACAATAATCTTTTTTGGTTTTTTGCCATCTAAAATCTCTATCAATTTGTCATTTTGAAGCACTAAAACCTCAACGTCCGCTGCAGAAAGTTGAGCAGACAAAGAAATTTTAAACTTCATCTTACCATTTACGCTTATAGGATAATTAATCTCGTCCTCAACCAAGTATTCTTCATTCAAAACAGGGAATATTTCAAACTCTATCGAATCTTTATGACCAAGCAAATTCCATACCTCTTCACAGATATGTGGGGCGTAAGGGGAAATTATAACGGCTAAAGGTTCTAATATATTGCGTTTGTTGCATTTTAATTTCTGTAACTCATTGACAGCAATCATAAATGAAGAAACTGACGTATTGAAAGAAAAATTTTCAATATCATAAACTACCTTTTTGATTAAGGTATGCAAAATTTTATATTCCCCTTTTGTAGGTTCTTCTTCAGAAACTTCAAAAACATCTTCGTTGAAATACAAATTCCAGAATTTTTTCAGGAAACCGTAAACTCCGCTAAGACCTTGCGTGTTCCATGGCTTGGATTGTTCTAACGGACCTAAAAACATTTCATACAATCTTAAACCGTCTGCTCCGTATTCTTCACAGATGTCGTCAGGATTGACAACATTGTATTTTGATTTGGACATTTTTTCTACTTCACGACCTGTGATGTATTTCCCATCTTCCAAAATAAATTCTGCATCAGCATAATCTGATCTCCAAGATTTAAAAGCCTCTGTATCTAATTCGTCAGTCGTTCCTTTTAATAAAGATACATCAACATGGATTGCTTGAACACCAATTTTAAGATTTAATGTCCCTAAACTTAATTGTTGAGATTCAGGATTTAATTCTTTTAACTTTCTAAAATATTCTTCTTCTAAAAATTCTATTTCGTTGGGCTTTTCTAAATCAAAAGTAGATTTACCTTTTAATTGTAATTCATAAAATTTCGATTTATAATTGTCAAGTATTTTCTTATAATTAGAGGTAACAAAAATATTCAATGGTTCCTTAATATTTTCATATGCAGGCTTTCCATTAACTTGTTCTTGAGTATAACTTCCACTTAGCCTATAAACAAAAGCACTCATCCCCAAAATCATTCCCTGATTAATCAATTTTTGGAAAGGCTCGTCCTGATTAATATATCCTCTGTCTTTCAAAAACATGTTCCAGAAACGGGAATACAATAAGTGACCTGTTGCATGCTCGCTACCTCCGATGTATAAATCGACCTGCCCCCAATAATCCGAAAGTTCTTTTTTAGCAAAAACCTCATCATTATTCGGATCCATGTATCTCAGGAAATACCAAGAACTTCCAGCCCAACCAGGCATTGTAGATAATTCTAATGGAAATACCGTTTTATCATCAATTAAATCTGTTGCGACAACTTTTTGGTTCGCCTCATCCCAGGCAAACGTTTTCGCATTTCCTAATGGCGGATCTCCGTCTTCTGTCGGTAAATATTTTTCTACTTCAGGAAGTTCTAAAGGCAATGCAGAGTTTGGCAAAGTGTAAGGCATTCCTTCCTTATAATATATTGGAACCGGCTCGCCCCAATAACGCTGTCTTGAGAAAATCGCATCACGTTGTCTGTAGTTCGTTGTTCCGTGCCCGATTCCTTTCTTTTCGATAGCATCAATTATTAATGCTTTTGCATCATTATAATTTAAACCGTTTAAGAAATCAGAGTTTACACAAACCGAATCTTTAGAATCAAAAGATTTTTCCTGAATATCTTCTTCGGTTTCTACGACTTTTATAATTTCTAAATTAAATTTCTTTGCAAATCTATGATCACGCTCGTCGTGCGCAGGAACAGCCATTACAGCTCCCGTTCCGTAACCCATCAAAACATAATCTGAAATATAGATTGGCATCTTTTTTCCGCTAAGCGGATTCACTGCATACGTTCCGGTGAAAGCACCGCTCACGTTTTTCACGTCAGCCATTCTATCACGTTCGGTTTTCTTGGAAGTTTCTTCTATATAAGTATCTACTTCAACTTTTTGTTCTGCAGTTGTAATATTTTCAACCAAAGGATTTTCAGGCGCTAACACCATAAAGGTTGCACCGAAAATAGTATCAGGTCTTGTTGTGAAAACTTCGATAATTTCGTCGTGATTTTCTACCTGAAATTTCACCTGTGCTCCCTGAGATTTCCCGATCCAGTATTCCTGAGCATCTTTCAATGGCTGTGGCCAGTCTAAAGTTTTAAGACCTTGTAGTAATCTTTCAGAGTAAGCAGAAATTCTCATACTCCACTGCATCATTTTCTTTTGGAAAACAGGATATCCACCTCTTTCAGATTTCCCGTCTTTAATTTCATCGTTGGCTAAAACAGTTCCCAAAGCCGGACACCAGTTTACTGTAGTTTCTGCACGGAAAGACAGACGGTAATTTAATAAAATATCTTCTTTATCAATTTCAGAAGCATTTTTCCATTCTTCTGCAGTAAAATTTAATTCGTCATTTTGGTTGGCATTAAGACCTTCTGTTCCTTTTTCCGCAAAATGTTTGATCAAAGTTTCAATAGATTCTGCCTTGTCTGTATCTTTATTATACCATGAATGAAATAGCTGAATAAAAATCCACTGCGTCCATTTATAATACAAAGCGTCAGAAGTCCTCACTTCCCTGCTCCAGTCAAATGAAAAACCAATTTTTCTTAACTGCTCTTCGTATCTTGTGATATTCTGTTCTGTAGTCACCGCAGGATGCTGCCCCGTTTGAATGGCATACTGTTCGGCAGGCAAACCGAAACTGTCATAACCTACAGGATGCAAAACATTAAAACCCTGATGTCTTTTATATCTTGCATAAATATCTGACGCAATATATCCCAGCGGATGACCTACATGAAGCCCCGCTCCCGATGGATACGGAAACATATCAAGTACATAAAATTTAGGTTTATCTGTCGAATTGGAAGTTTTGTAAGTTTGATTGTCTTCCCAATATTTCTGCCACTTTTTTTCTATCTGCTGATGATCGTAAAACACGTTATTATAATGATATTTGTTGTTAGACTTTGATGAAATTTTAGATTCTATTTAAATCAAGATTCACAAATTTAATGATTTTAAAAGAATTGGTTATTTAATTTTAAACTAATTCATGCTTTGATTTAAACAAAAAATCTCATCCGCAGATGAGATTTATATAGATTGTAATTAATTTAAATATTACGGAGCAACTCTTTTGAAAGTATAGGTCGTTGCTTTGTAAACTGTAGGATCTACATTATCCTCAATTTTCAGGTTCATTGTTTCTGCAGTCAGATCGACGATTTTCCCTTTTTCAGAAACTACGGTACCCTGATATTTGATTTCAAAATTCTTTTCAGTTTTGTTGTAGGTATAACTGAAGTTACGTTCAGAAATCGTTGAGCATGTCAATGGTGAGCCCGCTTCGTCTTTATTTGTTCTTTTTCCGGAATTATTATCATTAAAAACCCAACGAGATTCTTGCTGACAAGTAGTATAAGTAATTTCATCAGAAACCCCGACACCGTCAAGATCAACTTCAGTTCTTACTTCTGCTACCGGCTTCCAGGTTCCTACAATTGGAAACTCCTGTACCGTCTCGTTTTCATCATCGTTACATGCGGTAGTAGCTACCATTAATGATAAACCTGCAAATAATAATGCTAATTTCTTCATAGATCAAATTTTTCAAGGCATAAAATTATGATTTTTTATTAAAAATCAATCATTTTTTTTGAATTTTGGAATCATAATTTACATTTTCTTAAAAATACCGCTTTTAAAGACCATTTCCAAAGCCTTATATTTGCAAAAAATACTGAATGCCTGAAGTTTCCATCATAACACCCTGCTACAATTCTTCAAAATTTTTGGAAGAAACGATTGCATCTGTACAAAGTCAAACTTTTAAAGATTGGGAATGGCTTATTACTGACGATCATTCTTCTGATAATTCCGTGGAAATCATTCAGAAGCTGAACGATCCCAGAATAAAACTGACGGTTGCAGAAAAAAATGGCGGTGCCGGGCATGCGAGAAATATTTCTTTAAAAAATGCAACGGGAAGATTCATTACTTTTCTGGATGCAGATGACTTTTGGGAAACCAATTTTTTAGAAGAAATGATTGGATTTATGAAGAAAGAAAATGCGGAAATAGCGTATTCAAATTATGCGAGATGTGATGAAAATTTAGTTCCGAAAATTGATGATTTTAAAGCAGACAAAGCAGTAACTTTTGAAAATCTACTCAAGACTTGCAGGCTGTCTTTACTTTCATCAATGTATGATTCCAAAAGAGTTGGCGTAGAATATTTTCCGGAAGGAAGTAAACGGGAAGACCATGTGATGTGGCTGAATTTATTAAAGAAAATACCCATCGGAAAACCTCTTCCAAAGACCATGGCAAAGTACAGAATGCACGCAACAAGCGTTTCTCGAAAAAAGCAAAACATTGTAAAAGACCAATATTTAGTCTACAAAGATTTCATGAAATTTTCTACTTTGAAATCTTTATATTACACCGCCAATTGGGCAATCAATGGATTTTTGAAATACTCTAAAATATTTAACTAATGGAATATTCAAAAGAATTTAAAGCTGCACTAAGCAATTTTTCGGCAATTGAAAAAGACCGACTTATTTTCCGTTTACTAAAAAAAGATAAATTACTGTCTAAGAAACTTTATTTTGAACTTATAGATACGGAAACGACAGATCAGAAGCGAAATCAGATGGAAGAAATTATCGAAGAACGAGTGAGTTTAGCTTCAAAATACATTGGAAATCCTAAATATTTTTTAGTTTTAATCAGAAAAATAAGCGCTGAAATTACTGAACACGTTAAAATAACGACTGATAAATTCGGAGAGATTTCTTTACAGTTATTTTTAGTAAATAAAATTTTAGAAAATAACGATAAATTTAATCATCAAAGGTTTGATAATGTGTACAAGCTTTATATTTATATGATCAACAAACTTTTGAAAGCCATTATTTCCATTAAAAAAATCGATCAGGATTACTGGATGGAGCTTGATGAAGTATTGGAAAGTATAGAATCAAAAATTCACGAAAACAGGTATTTGGAAAAACTTTGTATCAATAACAGTTTTGACTTTAATTGGCTGACAATTGAAAAGATTCCTGACCATTTAGATTTAATGGTGAAAGATATCAAGAGCCAAGGTTTTCTAAAGTGAGAGAATTTTTTTTAAGATTAATTCTGAAGAATTAGGTTGTTCTGCAACAAATTTCCCAGCGTTTTCTGATATACTTTTTAGCTCTTCTTGATTATTTAAAAGATAAAGAACAAATTCTGCAGCTTCATTTTCATGCTCGAAAGATTTTCCGCCCTCAGCTTTGATTAAATCATCCGCTTCAGGATTTTTCTTGTAATGATTCCCAAAAATCACAGGAACACCAAAAGTTGCTGCTTCAAGAATATTATGCAGTCCTGAATTGTGAAAACCGCCGCCAACGACTGCGATATCTGCATACGAATACAGTTTCGAGAGCAGGCCAATGCTGTCGATGATTAAAATTTGAGAGCCTGAGGGTTGGAGAGTTGAAGAGTTTTTTAAGTTACTGTACAAAATTGCATTTGGGAATATTTCTTTTAAATGTTCTACTCTTTTTAAGTCGTGCGGAGCAATAATCAATTTTACATTTTGATTTTTTTCTGAAATCATTCTCGCTAATCTATCTTCCGCCTGCCAGGAACTTCCGAAAACAACTGATTTTTTATCATCAATAAATTCTTTGATGAAATCAACATCATTAGCACGATTTCTTACATGTTTTACGCGATCAAATCTTGTATCGCCCGTCACTGAAGCGTTCTGCAAACCGATACTTTTAGCCAAAAGATAAGACTGTTTGGTTTGGTGAAAAAACCAATCAACATTCTTTTTTAACTGCTTTACAAACCACTTTCCATACGAGGTGAAGAATGATTGACTTTCATAAAACAAAGCGGAAATGACAAACGTTTTTATATTCCTGTTTTTCAGTTCCTGCAAAAGATTATACCAGTAGTCATATTTCACTGTAAAAAATAGTTCAACATTCATCTGAGCGAGAAATTCTTTTACATTTTTCTTTGTATCAAAAGGCAGATAACAGATTGCATCAGCAATATTTTTCTTTTTAATAACGTTCTCTAATCCCGATGGAGAAAAGAAAGTAATTAAAATCTTGTAATGAGGGAATTGATTTTTAAGCTTTTCTAATACAGGTAAGCCTTGTTCATATTCACCTAAGCTTGCAGCATGCATCCACATTACTTTATCATGGGATGCGAATGCAGATTTGACAATGCTTAAAGATTGCTTTCTTCCTTCAACGCCTTTTTTAGTTTTATCGTTAAATAACGAAAAAACTTTCATTCCGAAAATGAGAAATTGGATAAAAAAATTGTAAAGGAAAGCCATATTTAATTATTTAAACTGAGCTGTAATGATAAAAACTGCGATTAAACTACCAATAATAGAAAGCAACATTGTAGAAAAAGGAACTTTAGCTTTTGCATCTTCATCAGAAGCATATCTGAATGTAAAATCCTGACTGTTTAAAAAAATCAAACCAATTAAAAGGAACAGCCATCTTATAAAAAAATTCATGATAAAGAACTGCACATTGCGATTTGCATCGGTAATCTCAACAGGAAAATTGGCAGATTCCGGAGAACGTATCAAAAAGAAAATTCCTATATAAAAAACTACGCTCAGAATTGGAGTAAAGAACACATACTTTTTACTTCCGAAATTATCCGGTTTTCCTTCAACATCGAAATGTACAGGAATTCTTTGAGGTAACGCTTTGTAATTTTTTATTGTAAACCACCACAGGAAAATAACCAATCCGAGATTGAGCAGATCAAATACTATAAATAATACATCTTCCATTCGAAGCCTTGTTTGAGATTACAAAACACTTTTAATCACTCTGAGCTTGTGCGTGTGTTTATTCATTTCTTTATTGAAAATCCCTGTAGAATCAAGCGTGTCGATTCTCACTTTTCCTGATGCATGAATAATTTTCTGATTTTCTAGCATAATTCCTACGTGAATAATTTTGCCTTCAGAATTTTCAAAATAAGCAAGATCGCCAGGCTGACTTTCTTCCACAAAACTTAAAACCTCACCAACTTCTGCTTGCTGATAGGTATCTCTGGGCATTTTCACATTATGAATCTTATACACCAGCTGTACAAAACCCGAACAATCTACTGCAAAGAAACTTTTTCCGCCCCACAAATACGGAACATTCAGGAATTCTTTTGCTGTCAGAGCAATGCTTTCACGCAATTCATGACTTCTGCGGGACGCAACTGCAGGGTATTCTACTTCAGAACCCATTGAAAGCAAAGTGCGGCCGTCATTGGTCATTATAGAAGCAAAATCCTCAGTAATTAGAGTTACTTTTCTGTTGGCTAAATATTCGTCGGTTATATGTTTGATTTGTTTGGTATCCATCCAGCCTTCATATCCGTCGTAGTGCATTTTTATTTTGGTCCAGTTTTTATTCACTTCCAGAATATCTGCACTTTCGCCAAACAATATTTCAGTAACAATTTCTGCTTTGTCAGAATTTCCTGCACGCACCGGCGCCACTGTTACCACACAAATTCCTTTATCCATTGATTTATATTAAAGATTGAATGATTTAAAGATTAAAAATAGAGGGATGAATCTTTTAATTATTTAATTTTTAAATCTTTAATTACTTCTTCCGAAGCAGATTTACTCCGTCACGCAAAGGTAAAATAAGATTTTCAAAATCTTCATCTTTCGCCGCCAAATCATTGAGTTCTTTGATGACTTGTGTAGATTTCTGTTTTGGATTTTCTTCTAAAACCTTACCATACCAAAGCACGTTATCAAACATCACGACAGAACCTGATTTTGTTCTGGGTTTGATTAATCTGAAATATTCTGCATAATTTTCTTTATCGGCATCAATAAAAACCAAATCGAATACCTCATCGGTTTCCTTTAAAAATTCTTTCGCATCCTGAATTTTAAAATTGATCTGATCAGAAAACTCACTTTCCGAAAAGTACTTTTTGGGTAAATACGCTAAATCTTCGTTTACGTCCAACGTCGTGAGCTTTCCGTCTTTTGACAAACCTTCAGCCATGCACAGTGCAGCGTAACCGGTGAACGTTCCTATTTCTAGTATATTTTTCGGCTGTAGAATTTTTGAAATAATGGTCAGCAATCTTCCCTGCTGATACCCAGAAATCATGTGAGGCTGAGTTGTTTTCTGAAAAGTTTCTCTTCTCAGTTTTCTCAAAATCCCGGGCTCTGCAGAAGCATGATTCTCCAGATATCTGTCCATCTCAGCATTTTCTTCTTCAAAAAAGCTCATATTGATAATTTTTACGATTCAAATTTACTTAAATATAAACAATTTTTTGAAATGTTAAAATCAAAAAATCCGTATAAATACGGATGCTTGGTAAAGGTTTATCGTATTAGATTTGCACGAGCAAGAAATCTAGCACATGATGGTGAAAAAAAAATTTATTGAAAACGGAGGTAAAAAGCAAGTCGATGAAACAAACTGACCCTTCAGACAAAAAATGATTCCTAAGGAAAGAATGCAATTCCCTTTAAAAGCAATCTTTTTGAAACTTAAAAAGGAAAACGTTTGTCTAAAAAAAATCCCGATAAAAGTTTTTTATCGGGATTCTTTATGCTATTTTGAAAGCAATTATTTCTTAGGAGTAATATCCATCAATTTCATAAACTCATCAAGTTTAGGCATAATGATGATTTCTGTTCTTCTGTTTTCTGCTCTTCCGGAAACACTCATGTTTGTCGCTTTCGGATTGTACTCTGAACGTCCACCTGCGGTAATTCTTGCCGGGTCAACACCAAACTGGCTTTGCAATACTTTTGCAATTGAAGTTCCTCTCAAAGCAGAAAGATCCCAGTTGTCTCTCGGCAGATTTGCAGAGCTCAAAGGAGAGTTATCGGTATTCCCTTCAATCAATACAGAATATTTGTCGTAATCATTGATCACCTTAGCTACTTTTCCTAAAACTTCCTGAGCTGCCGGAAGCACGTTGTAATCTCCTACTTTGTATAACATTTTGTCAGAAAGCGAGATCATTACGACACCTTTCAGCACTTTTACCTGAACATCATCGTCAGTTACATTATCCAAAGATCTCTTCAGCTTGTTTGACAAAGCTAAATTTAAGCTGTCATTTTTCGCATTAGAAGAAATAAGCTGCTTGATATACATGTTTGAAGAGTTGATCTCTCCTACCAATTTATCAATGTTTGCAGAGCTTTTTCCTGTATTTGAAAGACAAGCATCCAAAGATGATTTCAGAGCATCATGCTGACTTTTTAAGAGGTTATTTTCTGCGGTCAACGTAGAGTTCTGACCTTTCAGATCCTGAATTTCTCTTTGTCTTTCGCCGATATTTTCTATACACTGTTTGTAGTTGCCGCTCAATGCGTCATACTGCTTTTTACTTACACAAGATGTTGCACCCAACGCCATTGCAGAAACTGCTAAAATTTTAAAAATCTTCATAAATAATCTTTTTTAGACGAGCCAAATTTAGGAAAATTCATTTTAATTATATGGTTTATCTTTGTGCAAAAGAAATTCTGAGCCTCATGCTGGAAAAGTCAACCTTCAAAAAACAACTCGAAAACCTCATTCCATTTCCCGAAAATCAGCGCTATCTTTTAGCCGTTAGCGGAGGTGCAGATTCTATGGTTTTAGCGTATGTTTTCAATGTTTTAGGTTTAAATTTTCAAATTGCGCATGTGAATTACAAACTTCGGGGAGAAGATTCTAATGAGGATCAAAAAGTGGTTGAGAATTTTTGTTTTGACAACAAGATTAAATTTCATTTATATGAAGTTTCAGAAGTAAATAACAAACCTAAAAATTCTATTCAGCTTTGGGCGAGAGAACTTCGCTATCATTTTTTTAAACAGATTCAGGAAAAAGAAAATTTGAAGTTTTTAGTGACCGCACATCATTTGAATGATCAGCTGGAAACTTTCATCATTAATTTATCTAAAGCTTCCGGAATTAAAGGTTTGAGTGGAATTCCTGCAAATGACCATAAAATTCTTCGACCGCTTTTGCATTTTTCTAAAGATGAAATTTACGATTTCGCAAAAAAACATAAGATTGAATATCGTGAAGATCTTTCCAACAAAAAAAGTGATTATTTAAGGAATAAAATCAGAAACGAAGTGGTTCCGAAACTTTTGGAAACCAACAATCATTTTCTGGAAAATTTTAAAAAGTCTTTGTCTTATTTAAATCAGACAAAAGATTTTGTTCAGCAACAGATTGAAGAAATTGAGAATAGAATCACGATTTCAATTTATGACAATAAAATTTTAGATAAAAATAAACTCAATCTCGAAAGTGATTTGGTAAAATTTGAAATCTTGAAAAAATATGGTTTTGAAAAAGAAGAGCAAATAAAAAAAATCTTCAAATCTGAAACAGGAAGTTCATTTTTCTCAAATGACTTCCAACTCATCATCAACCGAAACGAATTGATTTTAAACAAATTAAATCAAAAAAAAGAAAATCAAAAAGAAATCATTTTAACCCAAGCATTTGATTTGAATCAAAACATTGTTGAACTCAATATTTCAGACACAATTTCGACTATTGAAGAAATCAATAAAACCTTCCAATGGGATTTTGATGCCGAAAAAATCACGTTTCCATTAAAGCTTCGCAAAAAAGAGGAAGGTGACGTTTTTTATCCTATTGGTTTTTCGGGAAAAAAGAAAGTTTCGAAGTTTTTTAAGGACGAAAAATTGTCTATTTTAGCCAAGCAAAAAATTTGGCTTCTGACAGACGGAAACGATAGTGTTTTAGGCATTATTCCTTTCAGACAAGATAGACGCTACGCAAAAGATGAGGGAACGAAACGTATTCTCACAATTTTTAATGAAAAGTAAAATGAAATTCAAAAACTGGTTTTTACTCATTCTCCTGTTCTTATTCACAGGAATCAATGCACAAATCAAAAATCCTGTAAAATTCAAATTCACGGTCAACGAATTGGGTAATAATCAATACGAAGCCGTTCTGAATGCGACTTTAGAAAGCGGCTGGCATATTTATTCAAGAGACATTCCTGAAGATACAGGAATTCCTACGGAATATGTGGTGTCAGGGAAAAACATAGAACTGATTGGTAAATTCCAGGAAGTTGGTAAAAAGCACGAAGAATTTTCTGAGGCTTTCGGCGGTACGATTATTTACTATTCCAATTCTGCAGGTTTTAAGCAGAAATTTAAATTAAAAGACGGCACAAAACCGGGAGAAGTCGTTGCTGAAATCACATATCAGACTTGTGATGACAGAGTTTGTCTGGCTCCGAATACTTTAGAATTTAATCAAAAAATTACTCCAAAAGGTGTTTCAGAAGATGCTGTTGTTCCCACTGAAGAAGTAAAAGATTCTGTAAAAACCACCGAAACGGTAATTGAAAACCCTGCAAAAGGAGAAATTACGGTCACAGAAACTTCAAAGCTCGACCCAAAACAGCTGAAAATAGCATCGATAGATTTCAAAAAACCTTTGACTGATTGCGGAACCAAAACGATTGAAGCATCTGAAAACTATTGGACTTATTTGTTCTTAGGTTTTATTGGCGGATTGATTGCTTTGCTTACCCCATGCGTTTTCCCGATGATTCCATTGACGGTTTCATTCTTTACCAAAGGAAATAAAAATAAAGCAAAAGGGAAAAGAGACGCCTTAATTTATGGGTTTTTCATTCTGATTATTTTTGTTTTACTAAGTCTTCCTTTCCACTTAATTGACGGAATTGCAGGAAACGTTTTTAATGAAATTTCAACAAGCGTTTGGCTGAATGTAGTGTTCTTCATCATCTTTATTTTCTTCGCAGGAAGTTTCTTCGGATATTACGATATCACTTTACCAAGCTCGATTGCCAACAAATCTTCAAAAGCCGAAGAAGCAGGAGGAATTATCGGAATTTTCTTCATGGCATTAACGTTAGTAATTGTCTCATTCTCTTGTACAGGGCCCATTTTGGGAAGTTTATTGGGAAGTGCCGTGACAGGTTCTACAAACGTTCCAATGTTGCTGACGTTCGCTTTGGCAGGCTTCGGATTTGCGTGGGCGATTGTTTTCGGACTTTTAGCTTTATTCCCGCAGGCTTTACAAAGTCTTCCTAAATCCGGAGGATGGATGAATACGGTGAAAGTAGTTCTAGGTTTCGTGGAATTGGCTTTGGCTTTGAAATTCTTATCAAAAGCAGATTTAGTTTCAAAAACATTCTTCATTAAAAGAGAACTTTTCATTGCAATCTGGATTGTGATCGCAATAGGTTTAGCATTATATTTATTCGGATTGATCAGATTCCCGCACGATGATAAAAAACCTAAAATTTCTTTTACTAGAAAAATTCTAGGAGCGCTAGGAATTGGTTTTGTGATTTATTTAATTCAGGGATTAGTTCCTGCAGAAAGGCCAAAACTTCAGTTATTAAGCGGAATTTTGCCACCTTTAAATGTAAGTTATTTCCACAATGAAAAAGACGGAATTCTGGGAATGAAGCCCGAACATGATTTCTTCAACGCTATTGAATTAGCCAAAAAAGAAAACAAACCTATTTTAATTGACTTCACGGGTTACGGTTGTGAAAACTGTAGAAAAATGGAAGAATTTGTCTGGAGCGAACCGGATATCTTACCGATTCTTCAGAATGATATTGTACTCGCTTCTCTTTATGTAGATGATAAAGAAGAACTTCCTGAAGATCAAAAGACCAAGATTGATTTGGGTGAAGGCCAGGTAAAAAAAGTAAAAACAATTGGTGACCGATGGAGTTTATTCCAGCAGGTGAATTTTAATAATAATTCTCAGCCACATTATGTTTTGATCACCCCCGATGGAAAAGTAATCAACACGCCGGTTTCAGGATATATGCCAAAAGAAGATTTCAAGAAATTCTTAGAGTGCGGGGTTAATTATTTCAAGAACAATAAATAAGATTTAAATAGTATAGATTTCAGCCTTATCAATTCATTTTGATAAGGCTTTTTTAATGGAAAGCAACAAAAGATATTAAATCAAAAAACAATTTTAACAATTTAACATCAAAACAAAAATTTAGGTATAAACTTTGCATAGATTTCTGAAAATTACGAGATAATCTTTATCACATTTTCTTTAACATTAAAAAATACAATCATGGCTGAAATCATTGCTCAAGAAAAATCCGGAGGCAGACAAAAGAAGAAAAACGTTAAAATCGATATGACTCCGATGGTCGATTTAAATTTTTTATTACTCATGTTTTTCATGTTTACATCAAGCTTTTCAAAACCTAATGTGATGGATTTGGGATTACCTGGAAAAGGAGATCACACTCCAACCAATGTAATTGGAGACAAGAACCAAATCACATTTATCATTGGAGAAAACAACCGAATCTTTTATCATCAAAGCAATGCAAAAGATTTAACAGAAGCTGGTTTGAAGGAAACAGATTACAATGGCGTAAATGTTTCAAAAATCATTTCTAATGCGTACGAAAAGGCTCCCACAAAAGAAATTTTCACCATTATTGTAAAACCTACAGACGAATCAAATTATAAAAACTTCGTAGACATGATGGATAATATTTCAATCTCAAAAAAAGAACGATACGGAATCAGCGATATCAAACCCTGGGAAAAGAAAGTTTACGAAAACGTAATAAAATAAACACTAAGAGCATTTTTATAATGCTCTTTTTTTATTTAAATTTGAGAATATAATTTATGTATTGATGAAAAAAACTTTAATCATAGCCATCACAGGAATTCTCACTTTTTCATGTTCGAAAAAAGAATCTCAAAAAACTCCTGAGAAATCTGACAGCACCAAAATCATAGATTCCATCAACGCTGAAAGAACAAAAATCAATGACAGCATCAAAGCTTTAAACAGCAAAAACCGTTTCAGAGATTTCAGCGGAAGTCACAAATTCGTTTATCAGAACGACAGTTCACCCAAATATTCAGGGTCGGTAAATTTCACCAAAATTGACGGAGAAAGAGATAATTATACTATATCAGGAAGCATAAAGTCGGGTAATAATTCAGTTAATCTGAAAGGTTTTGTACAGGTTGTTACTGCTAAACACATGAATTTCACAGGAGAAATCACTCAAAGCATTTCTGACAATGACAACGGGAAATCATACACCAGAAAAGGCACAAAAACATTCATGTCTAAAGATGGCGGAAAAACGTACAGACTTCAGGACATGGTAAATGGTTCGGGTTTTGTAGATTATATTGATATTCATTTTTAAATTTACCCTATGCTCAACTTCGAAAAGAAAGGAAACGGGAAAGAAACATTGGTTCTGCTGCATGGTTTCATGGAAAACCTAAGCATCTGGAGTGACATGGAAACACATCTTTCTAAAGATTTCACTTTATTAAAAATTGACCTTCCCGGTCACGGAAAATCTGATATTTTGGCTGAAGTTCACACCATGGAATTAATGGCTGACGAAGTGAAAAAAGTGGTTGATCATGAAAATTTAGAAAAATTTCACCTTTTAGGTCATTCGATGGGCGGTTACACCTCATTAGCTTTTGCTGAAAAATTCCCTGAAAATTTGAAAAGTTTAACTCTATTTTTTTCAACCTATTTCGCAGATGACGGGGAGAAAAAAGAGCAGCGCATAAAAAGTTACAGAATCATCAAAGATGCCTTTCCGCATTATGTGAGAGCAGGAATTCCAAATTTATTCAATCAAAACGAGAGAGATGTTCTGGAAGGGAAAATAGAAACCGCTTTGGAAACCGCACTTTCTACCAATAACCTTGGAGCTTTAGCCTGTGTAAAAGGTATGGTGACAAGAACCGATAAAAAGCACATTCTTGAAAATCTGGAAGTTAAAATTTTAGTCATCGCCGGAAAGCATGACAACGCTGTAAAAACAGATAAAACTATCAATAATCTTCCCGACAGAACCAACATAAAATCATACGTCGTTGATTGCGGACATAATGGTCATTGGGAAAAACCGCGCATCTGCGCAGAAATCATCAACACAGAATTGCTTCATCATCTTCCGAAAAAATTTCTTCTGTAAAAAAATCATCTATGAGAATCTGGATATTTTCTGTGCTTTTCGTTTCATTAATCGGTTGCAAAAAAGAACCACCAGCTTCTACTATACATCAAAAAGATACAACATCAATTGTTGAAAAATCTAAACCCGATTCTTCGACCATAAAATCAGCCCAGCCCGAAATTTTCGCTTTTGTTACAGAACTCTGCGACAGTAAAGGGCATTTTGATGCTGCAAAATACTCTCGTGAAGAACTGGAAGGAACTTATAAGCTTTGGTTTCAAATGGGCGGAGTTCAACTGGATACGCCATCAGTTTTTGATTTTGATGATTTACAGAAAGTAAGGCAGAACAAAAATCAAATTTTAAATCAACTTGATAAAGATTTTGCTGCAAAGAAAAAAATCGTTGAGGATATGAAAGTTGTTAATATTCCTTATTGGCAAGACATCAAAAAATTACAGGCAAAGTCTCTGCATCAAGAATATGAAAAGAAAAAACTTCAAATTGCAGCTTATTCCGATCCTTTAATTTTAGTTAATAATAAATTTACAGGAAACTGCAGGAATTTTGCTAAAGCCTTAAATTCAAATGATGACGGGATGATTGCTGAATGGCGAAAACTCCGTGAAGAAATGAGTAAAAGAAATCGCGATCCACAAAGGATTATCAACGAATTTGAAAATCACCTTAACTCTTCAAACTGGAAAGATTATGCAATGATAGATTTGATTACATTTGGTTGGGGAAACTGCGCCAATGCAGATATTGAAAATCCGCAGCATGATGAAAAGATGAATAAAGAATTTGAAGCATTGTTTATAAAAATAGATTCAGAGTGTGATGAACCGTAGTATTTCTATAAAATTCACTTAACTTAGTACAGCTTAAAATTTTCAATGGGATTATTCTCTTTCAAAAAAAAGAAACCAGTTATCGGTCTGACTTTATCGGGCGGCGGAATGCGTGGGATTGCCCACATCGCTGTCCTCAAAGCGCTGGAAGAATACGATCTGAAGCCTCAAATCATCTCAGGAACCAGTGCAGGCTCTATCATTGCGGCATTCTACTCTATCGGAACCTCTCCCGATGAGATGATGGAAATTGTAAGGAAAACAACTTTTTTCTCACGTTCTTATTTAAAACTATCCAAAAACGGAATTTTCAGTTCAAAATTCATCATGAAATTACTGATGGATCATTTTCCAGAAGATGATTTCAAGGTTCTAAAAATTCCTGTCTATGTTGCAGCAACAGAAATGACACATGGCATTGTAGATTTTTTCTCTGAAGGTGAACTTTTCGGACCACTTTTAGCGTCGTCGAGCGTTCCTTTTGTATTGCCTCCCGTAAGAATGGGCGAAAAAATTTATGTGGATGGTGGAGTTTTAGACAATTTGCCTATAGAACCTATTATCGATAAATGCGATTTTCTAATTGCTTCACACGTCAATTCTATAAGCTATGACAGCCTCGAAAATATGAGTTTAATGAAAGAATTTGACCGTATTCTGCACCTAGCAATAGCAAAATCTGTTTATTCTAAAGCCAAATCCTGCGATATATTTTTAGACCCTCCGAAAATGACCAAGTTCAGTTTATTCAAAAAAAACTCTTTAGACACAATGTTTGAAGAAGTTTATCAATACACTTGTAGAGAGCTTGAGGAAAAAGGATATAGTAAGATATGAGTTAATAATGATGAGTTATGCTCACACTACAAACTTTCGTTAGCTAATCTCTTTTTGAAAGTCTCAATAGTATCCGGTAAAGATTCCATAGATTTTCCTCCGGCCGCATTGATGTGTCCGCCGCCGCTGAAATATTTCCTTGAGAACTGATTAACATCTACATCGTCTTTACTTCTGAAAGAAATTTTAATAAAATCTTCATACAGATCTTCCATAAAGAACGCAGACATTTTTACACCGACAATACTTAGTCCGTAATTCACAAAACCTTCCGTATCACCTTTCTGGAAACCATATTCCTGAAGTTCTTTCCTTGTCAGAGATAAAACGGCTACTTTACCGTCATTCACCACTTCAATTCGGCCTAAAACAAGTGCCAATAAGTGTAAACGAGAAACTGTATTCGTATCCCAGGTATTAGAAGTAATTACAGAAGGATCTGCGCCTTTTTCAATTAAATTAGCTACAATTCTATGCGTCGCCGCACTTGTAGATCGGAAACGGAAACCACCGGTATCCGTCATAATTCCGGTGTACAAACATTCTGCAATTTCTTTATTTACCAAATCTTCATCATCCATCGCCTCAATAAAATGATAAATCATCTGGCAAGTTGCAGGAATAACCGTATCTGAATACACAAAGTCAAAATCTTCCGGTTGCTGGTGGTGATCGATCAAAATTTTCTTTGCTCTCGCCTTCATCAACCAATCACCCAAAAGTCCGATTCTTGCAGGAGAATTGAAATCTAAACAGAAAATTACATCTGCATCATTGATTAAATCAAAAGCTACCTTTCTTTTGTATTCTCCGATGATGTTTTTCTTTGCCTCTGGCATCCATTTAAGGAACTTCGGGAAATCGTTTGGCGTTACCACTTCCGCTTCGATACCTTTAGCACGCAGATAATGTTTAAGCCCTAAGCTAGAACCAATAGCATCACCATCCGGATTGTAATGGGTAAGGATTACGATTTTATTTTCCGGGATAAGAAGCTGATTGATTTCTAAAAGTTCGGCAGGTGTAAACATTTTCTTTAAATTTGAGTTTTCAAAGATAAAGTTTTTAGATGAATCAATCTTTAAAAAGTAGACATACCTATCCTTATATGATCTAAACGACATCATATTTGATTAAAATATTTTAAGATTATGTTTGCACTTAATAAAAATATACATATATTTGCAACCTGAAAATTAATAGATAATTACGACTAAAATATATAGTAATGAGTAAAAGAACGTTCCAGCCATCAGAAAGAAAGAAAAGAAACAAACACGGTTTCAGAGAAAGAATGTCTACGCCAAACGGAAGAAGAGTTTTGGCAGCGAGAAGAGCTAAAGGCAGAAAAAGCCTTACAGTTAGTTCTGCAAGAGCTAAGAGATAATTCTTAACTTACAATATACAGATTATGCTTGAAAATAAGTTTTTTCAAGCATTTTTTGTTGTTAAATTTTCCTAAATTTTAGGTTTATAAAGCTTCTTTTTTCTACTTTTAAAATCTGAAAAAACTTTTTGGAAAAAGCCTCTAAAAATTGAATTTATGCCACATACAAATATATCCGGAGATAATATCATCAATCTGCAGCACGCAAAAATAACACAGAAAAATTTCACAGTGCTTACCGATGTTAATTTAAACATCAAGAAAGGAAGATTCTGTTATCTTATCGGGAAAACCGGTTCCGGAAAAAGCTCACTTTTGAAAACTTTATACGGGCACATTCCTTTGGTTGCAGGCGTTGGCGAAGTGGTAGGCTTTGATTTGGCTAAGTTAAAAGCTTCTGAAGTTCCCAATTTGAGAAGAAAATTAGGGATTGTTTTCCAGGATTTCCAGTTGCTTTCTGACAGAACAGTTGAGAAGAATCTGAAATTCGTTTTGGAAGCTACCGGATGGAAAGACAAACCAAAAATGGACGAACGCATCAATGAAGTACTTTCCAGCGTGAATATGAAAGGAAAGAAACATAAAATGCCGCACGAACTTTCCGGAGGTGAACAGCAACGTATTGCTATCGCAAGAGCATTATTGAATCACCCCGATTTGATTTTAGCCGATGAGCCGACGGGAAATCTCGATCCTGAAACTTCGAATGAAATCATGACTTTACTGAAGCAGGTTGCCGCTGAAAACGGAGCTGCAGTTGTAATGGCGACGCATGATTATCACATGATTCAGAACTTTCCAGGAGAAGCCATCAGATGTGAAGATGGTAAAGTATCCGTGCTTGATACAGCAGAATTATTCGAATAAATTATTCTTTAAAAACATGAAACTCCTTGGTGAGTTCAAGATATTGGTCTGAGTATTTTCTCGGACTTTTTTCTATGACAAAATCAGATTCTTCCAGAGCTTTTTCACTTTGAGAAAATTCTAAGACTAATCTTTTTATTTTTGAATTTTCAATCCCATAAATGTTGACCTTCCGGTTGAGAAATAATTGATTTTCTTTTGCAGTTTCAATAAAATAAGTCCCAACTTCAAAAGGGATAATTATAGAAAAAATTCCGTTTTCTGAAAGTAATTTTGATGATCTTGAAGTCAATTGTTTAAAATTTAATTCAACCGTTTGCCTGGCGAGAATATCTTTACCTGAAGGGTTTTCTTCAAAATAAGGCGGATTTGAAACAATTAAATCAAACTTTTCATCAGTTTCAAAAGTTTTAAAATCCTGATAACTATTTTTTAATCTTAAAGAAAATGGAGAGTTTTGAAAATTTAGTTTTGTAAGATTTACAGCTTCTTGATTGATGTCGATGCCTAAAAAATTTGTATTTAAATTTCTTTGAGCCAACATTAATGAAATCAAACCCGTTCCGGTTCCTACTTCCAGAACATTCTCAGCTGATTCTATATCCGCCAGAGCACCCAACAGGACTCCATCTGTTCCTACACGGAAAACATTTGCTGATTGCTGAATTTCAAATTGCTTAAATTTAAAAGGCTTCATCAAAGATTCGTAGGCAATATGATGATGAATGTAGAGCCTTTCCCGACTTCAGATTTTACAGTGATTTGCCCCTTGTAATCTTCTACCATTTTCCTGACCATAGATAAACCTAAGCCCATTCCGCTATTTTTAGAAGTGAAATTGGGTTCAAAAATTCTTTCAAACATATTTTCAGCAATTCCAATTCCGTTATCCTGAACTGAGATCATCACTCTTCTCTGATGCTGTTCAATATCTACATTCACAAGAAGATTACGATCATCACTTTGCGCCTGCTTGGCATTGGTCACGAGGTTTGTAATGATTCTGGAAAGATAAATCCTGTCCATATTGATCATAATATTGCTTTTGTTGGAATGCACAAATATCTGATCATCATTAAAAACTCTTAGGATATCATCAATTTCTGTATTTAGATTAATGACTTCGTTATTTTTTTCGGGAAGTTTAGCAAATTCTGAGAATGCGGATGCAACGGTAGCAATCAGGTCGATTTGATCAACCATTGTTTTGCTTAATTTTTTAACTTTTTCGGTTACATTAGGATCATTAGGATCAAATTTTCTTTCAAAATTCTGAATAGTCAGCTTCATCGGTGTCAAAGGATTTTTCACCTCGTGTGCAACCTGTTTTGCCATTTCACGCCAGGCCTCTTCAGACGCTTTGAAACGAAGCCTCTCTTTTTGATCCTGAATTTGAAGAATCATTCGGTTATATGCTCTCGCTAAGGCATTGAGCTCATCATTCTTATAGTATTTAATAGGACGCATTTCGTTTTCAAAAAGCGTAATCCTCGTAATCATATCAGAAAATTTGGTAATATTTTTTGCAAGATTGGCAGAAGTCACCCAGCTCAGCCAGATACTGAATACAATCAGCAAAATATCGACGATTAAAATATAAATGACATACTTATGAAGAACATCAAGATATGCAGATTCATTGTGGTACAAAGGAATATAGATAATCCCAATTGGCTCCCACATATTGTTTTTTAAAAGCAGATAAGATGATGTAAAAACAGCATCTTTCGACTCATCCACTTCCCTAAAATCATATCTTGCCTCCGTAGACAGAAGCTTATTAACAATATGAATCGGAATCTTCTTTTTATCGACCAGATTATCATCCCGGTTGGAAAGCAGGTAGTTCCCTTTTAAGTCATAAATAATAATATCGTGTTGATTGATATCTGCAATTTCAAAAATTTTATTTTTCAAAACCGCAGGAAGATCTTCTGTACGCACCGTCGACTGGCTGACTGCATAATCCAGATATCTCATCACCGCATTGGTCTTCTCCTGCATATCAATTTTACTTTGCTGCAGAGAATTATTCCTCAGAACAAAGTAAGGCACCAATGAAGAGGCAGCAACACTCAAAAGACATACGAGTAGGAAACCAAAAAAAACCCGGTTTCTTAAACTATATCCTTTATATTTATTAAACGACATTCTGCTTGTTAATTAATTTAGCAATGTATTTACCAACAATATCAAATTCAAGGTTGACTTTATCACCAATCTTCACATTTTTCATATTGGTAAACTCCCAAGTGTAAGGAATAATAGCTACTGAAAACTGAAAATCTCCGCTTTTGGCAACAGTAAGACTGATTCCGTTTACTGTTATTGATCCTTGCGGAACCGTTACGAAACCTCCTTCTGAATTATACTGTACAGTAACAAAATAGCTGCCATCTTTGTTCTCGATATCAATTATTTCACCGGTTTGATCTACATGCCCTTGGACGATGTGGCCATCAAGTCTTCCATTCATCATCATGCAACGTTCAAGATTCACCACACTTCCTACTTCCCACTTTCCTAAATTGGTTTTTTCTAAAGTTTCATTGATCGCAGTAACAACGTATTGGCTCTCGGTAATCTCAACCACCGTAAGACAACAGCCGTTATGAGCAAGACTCTGATCAATTTTCAGTTCATGAGTAAACGGGCAACTTAAAGTAAAATTTATGTTGCTGCCGTTTTCTTCAATTTTTTCAATAACTCCTACCGCTTCAATAATTCCTGTGAACATATTATTTTTTGCTAAATTTGTAAAATTATAATCTTCAAAGATAATCAAAATGAGCCCAAAAAACCATAAAGTACGAGTAGGAATTTCAATTGGTGACTTCAACGGCATCGGCCCCGAAATCATCATGAAATCTCTGAAAGACAAAACCATTACCGACTTTTTTACCCCAATTATTTTCGGCTCAGGAAAATTATTCACTTATCAGAAGAATATTTTTAAGCTAAATCTGAATTTCAATTACATCACAGAAACTTCACAGGCTCAAAACGGAAAGCTGAATATGCTTAATTTGGTGAAAGATAATTCTAATGTAGAGTTAGGAAAACCAACTGAAGAATCTACCAAAATGGCAATTGATTCATTGGAAGCTGCAACCGAAGCTTTAATGAAAGGTGAAATTGATGTTTTAGTCACTGCCCCAATTAACAAAGACGAAATGATGAAGATGGGTTTCAAACACGCAGGCCATACGGGTTATTTTGAAGAAAAATTTAACAAAAAAGGATTGATGTTTCTGGTAACAGATGGCTTAAAAGTTGCTGTTTCCACCCACCACATTCCGATTTCTCAGGTTGCTGAAAATATTTCTAAAGAAAAAATCAAGAAACAGATTAAGGCTTTAAATCAAACGCTGATTGAAGATTTTTCTATTTCTAAACCAAAAATTGCAGTTTTAGGCTTAAATCCACACTCCGGAGACGGTGGCGTGATCGGAAATGAAGAGATAGAAATTATATCACCAGCCATCAAAGAACTTTCAGATCACGGAATTTTGGCTTTCGGGCCTTTTCCGGCCGACAGTTTCTTCCAGCCGAGCAAATATCAAAGCTTTGATGCGGTTTTAGCCATGTATCATGACCAAGGTCTGGCTCCATTTAAAACTTTAGCTTATGAAGAAGGCGTAAATTATACTGCGGGACTTCCTTTCATCAGAACTTCGCCCGATCACGGCGTTGCCTATGATATTGCAGGGAAAAATATTGCCGATGAACAGAGTTTTATGGAAGCAATTTTCATGGCTATCAAGATTTTTAAAAACAGAAGTGATTATAAAGAAATGATGGCTACCAGACTTCAGCCAAGAAGAATGCCTTCAGACAACGGAATAGATGAAGATCTTCCTGTAGAAAGCGAAATGTAAAACGTTGACTCAATTAAAATTAATTTTGTTACCTATTTTATTTGTAATATTAAAATAAATGCATATTTTTGCACACTCATTTTATGGACAAGTTAAGAAACTACGATATAAGCTTTTCCGGACTGAAAATCGGTAAGCACGAGTTCAGGTTTGAGATAGATAAAGAGTTCTTTCAATTATTCGACACTGAACAGGAATTTACAAATCCTAAAATCGATGTAGAAGTATTTTTAAATAAACACACTACATTTTTAGAATTTGAAGTAAAAGTAAATGGAACAGTAGAATTGGTTTGTGACATCACAAATGACAGTTTTGACCATGACATTGAAAACCAGATCGGTATTTTAGTGAAATTCGGAGAAGAATATGACGACAGTGAGGAAGATGTAGTAACAATCCTTGCAAACGATCATGCCTTTAACATAGCACATTTAATTTATGAAAATGTAGCACTGTCAATACCTATGAAGAAAGTATCACCGAATATAAGTGATGAAGATTTGGCAATCCTTGAAAAGTTCAGTCCGAAAGAAATTGAGGAAAAAGAAGAAGAGCAAGTTGACCCGAGGTGGGAAGCTTTGAAAAAATTAAAAGATAAAAATTAAAAATAATAATAATATGATGAGATGATGCAAAGATCTCATCGCTCATCAAATTAAAAAAGTTATTACAAAATGGCACATCCAAAGAGAAGACAATCGTCTACAAGAAGAGATAAGAGAAGAACTCATTACAAAGCAGTAGTTCCTCAATTGGCAAAAGATGCAACTACAGGAGAAATGCATTTATACCACAGAGCACACTGGCATGAAGGAAAACTATACTACAGAGGAAAAGTAGTATTGGAAAAAACAGTAGAAACTGCTTCAGAAGAAAACTAAGAGCTTTTACCTTAAAAACCTCTATTTAATACAAAAACCACTCAATTTTAATAAAAATGAGTGGTTTTTTGTTGCTTTTTGTCTTTTTTTGGTATCTTTGACGACAAATCAAATATCAATTTTATGGACATTAAAGACATACAGAATCTTATCAAGTTTGTATCTAAAGCTGAAGTTTCAGAAGTAAAATACAAGACTAAAGATTTCGAAATTACTATTAAGACACCACTTGGAGGGAATGAGGTAAGCTATGTTGCTCAACCGCAAATGTATCAGCAAGCTCCTCAACAAATGGCTCCGGGTCATGCACCAGCTGCTGTTTCCGGATCTGCAGAAAAAGCTGAAGCGGCATCTGACGATAGTAAATATGTAACGATAAAATCTCCAATGATCGGAACTTTCTACAGAAAACCATCTCCTGATAAAGAAGTTTTCATCAACGTAGGTGATGAAGTTTCAAACGGAAAAGTAGTTTGTGTAATTGAAGCAATGAAGTTATTCAACCAAATAGAATCAGAAGTAAGCGGTAAAATCGTTAAAATTTTAGTTGATGATGCTACTCCTGTAGAATACGATCAACCATTATTCTTAGTAGATCCATCTTAAGTAGAAGTTAGATGTTAGACATTAGATGTTAGATTAAATTCTACATTAAAATAACATTATCTAATTTTCAAATTATCTAATTTTCAAATTGAAAAAGATGTTCAAAAAAATATTAATTGCCAATCGTGGCGAAATTGCAATGCGTATTTTACGTACTTGTAAAGAAATGGGAATCAAAACCGTTGCGGTATACTCTACTGCCGACAAAGACAGTCTTCACGTTAGATTTGCTGACGAGGCTGTTTGTATTGGTCCTGCAATGAGTAAAGACTCCTACCTAAAAATTCCTAACATTATCGCTGCTGCAGAGATTACCAATGCAGACGCCATTCACCCGGGATACGGTTTCTTATCTGAAAACGCTAATTTCTCAAGAATCTGTCAGAAAAACGGGATCAAATTTATCGGTGCTAGTCCTGAGCAGATCGAAAGAATGGGAGATAAGGCAAATGCTAAAGCAACCATGAAAGCGGCAAACGTACCTTGTGTACCAGGTTCTGAAGGTTTAATTGAATCTTACGAACACGCCGTAAAAACAGCAGAAGAAACAGGATATCCAGTAATGATCAAGGCTACTGCCGGTGGTGGTGGTAAAGGAATGAGAGCTGTCTGGAAAGCTGAAGATCTTAAAGAGCACTGGGAATCTGCAATTCAGGAAGCTGTTGCAGCCTTCGGAAACGGAGGGATGTACATGGAAAAACTGATTGAAGAGCCAAGACATATCGAAATTCAGGTTGCAGGTGACCAATTTGGTAAAGCTTGTCACCTTTCTGAAAGAGACTGTTCTGTACAGAGAAGAAACCAAAAATTGACTGAAGAAACTCCTTCTCCATTCATGACTGACGAACTTCGTGAGAAAATGGGAGAAGCAGCTGTGAAAGCAGCAGAATTCATTGGTTACGAAGGTGTTGGAACAATCGAATTCTTGGTTGACAAGCACAGAAATTTCTATTTCATGGAAATGAACACAAGAATTCAGGTGGAGCACCCGATTACTGAGCAGGTTATTGATTATGATTTGATCAGAGAACAAATTCTTTTGGCAGCTGGAACTCCTATTTCAGGAATCAACCATTATCCGAAGTTGCATTCAATCGAATGCAGAATCAATGCTGAAGACCCTTACGCTGATTTCAGACCTTCTCCGGGAAAAATCACAGGATTAAACATTCCTGGCGGACACGGAATCAGAGTAGACACTCACGTTTATTCTGGATATACCATTCCTTCTAACTACGATTCAATGATTGCAAAGCTCATTACTACGGCTCAAACCCGTGAAGAAGCGATTGCAAAAATGAAACGTGCTTTGGAAGAATTCTATATTGAAGGTGTGAAAACCACTATTCCTTTCCACAGACAGTTGATGGAAGATGAAGCGTATCTTTCCGGAAATTACACAACAAAATTCATGGAAAGTTTTGTAATGGATAAGAAATATGATAATCATTAAGATTATTTTTTAATAAATTAAACCGCTTCATTTGGAGCGGTTTTTTTATGCATTCGACTTTCTCATATTAAATTATTAACTTTGTAAAAAGCAAAAAAAATATGTCAACAGCAGAACAAACAAAAAACTCACAATACTTTATTGAACTCGAAGAAAAATATGGCGCGCACAATTACCATCCGCTTCCTGTGGTTTTAGATAAAGGTGAAGGCGTATTTGTTTGGGATGTTGAAGGCAAAAAATATTACGATTTCCTTTCAGCTTATTCAGCTGTCAATCAAGGACATTCTCACCCAAAAATTGTGGAAGCATTGGTGAATCAGGCTAAGAAATTAGCTTTAACGTCAAGAGCATTTTACAATTCAAGTTTAGGAGAATACGAGAAAAAAATCACGACTCTTTTCGGTTTTGATAAAGTTTTACCGATGAATTCCGGAGCTGAAGCCGTAGAAACTGCCGTGAAATTAGCCAGAAAATGGAGTTATGAAGTAAAAGGAATTTCAGAAAACGCAGCAAAAATCGTTGTTTGTGAAAATAATTTCCATGGAAGAACCACTACAATCGTTTCTTTCTCAAATGATCCTGATGCCAACAAAAACTATGGCCCTTTTACACCGGGATTTGTAAAAATTCCCTATAATGATCTTGTAGCTTTAGAAGAAGTTCTGAAAAATGATGCTCAGAACATCGCCGCATTTTTAGTGGAACCAATTCAGGGAGAAGCTGGAGTGTACGTTCCGGATGACAATTTCCTGAAAAATGCATCTGAGCTATGTAAAAAGCATAACGTTCTTTTTATTGCAGATGAAGTCCAAACCGGAATTGCAAGAACCGGAAGATTGATTGCCTGTCATCATGAAGATGTACAACCCGATATTTTAATTTTAGGAAAAGCACTTTCCGGAGGAATGTATCCTGTTTCTGCAGTTTTGGCGAATGACGAAATCATGAACGTAATCAAGCCAGGACAACACGGCTCCACTTTTGGAGGAAACCCGATTGCCTGTGCGGTTGCTATTGCAGCTTTAGATGTTGTAGAAGAAGAAAAACTTTCAGAAAGAGCAGAAGAGCTTGGTCAGTTATTCAGATCTGAAATTGAAAAAGTGATTGAAAAATCTGATTTGATTACCAAAGTAAGAGGAAAAGGTTTGTTAAATGCTATTTTAATTAATGATACACCGGAAAGTTCAACTGCCTGGAATCTTTGTTTACAATTAAAAGAAAACGGATTACTCGCAAAACCAACGCACGGAAACATCATCAGACTGGCACCACCATTGGTCATTACAGAAGAGCAATTATTAGACTGTGTGAAGATTATTGAAAAAACAGTTTTGGAATTTGGGAAATAATATGAAGATTTTAATCATCCAAAAAAAATTCATGGGTGATATTTTGGTGAGCTCCACTACATTTCCTTTATTGAAAAAAAAGTTTCAGGATGCAGAAATCACTTTTCTTTTGGAGGAAAAACATCAACAAATCTTAAAAGGAAATCCATACGTTGATCATGTGATTTTTTGGAATGATAAAAGCTTTATGCAAATGATGCAAGACATCAGAAAGCAACAGTTTGACATCGTCATTGATTTATATTCCAAAATAGACACAGGATTACTGGCATTAGCTTCCGGAGCAAAAATAAGGATTGGCTTTTTCAAAAAATACACTCAGTTTTTCTATACGCATCCTGTAAAAAGAAGAGAGATCGCATTATCTGAAAATACAACTTTAGGTATAGAACATCGGTTGCAATTGCTTGAACCTTTAAACATTAAGTTTGAAGAGGTTTTTCCGAAAACGTATATTCTGGAAAAGGAATTAGAAAATGCAAAAAATATTCTTGCCCAAAACGCGCTGACTCCAAAAGATAATTTGGTAATGATCAGCACTTTTGGCAGCACCGAAGAAAAGACGTATCCTTTGGAATACATGGCTAAAATTTTAAATAACATCGTTGAACATACACCGGATTCTAAAATACTTTGCAACTATCTTCCATTTCAAAAAGAGCTTTTTAATCAATTATACAATCTGGTTTTGCCTACAACACAGGCTGCCATCATAAAAAAATTTGACACCAGAAATCTCCGTGAATTTGCTGCGGTGACAAGTTTATGCAAATGCCTGATCGGAAACGAAGGAGGCGCAACCAATCTCAGCAAGTCATTAGCCATTCCTACTTTCACGATTTTCGCTCCGCACATTGAACGAAAAGGTTGGTCTTGGACAAGTAATCCAAAGATGGATAGATTTTTGCATTTAAACGATTTTGTTCCTGAATCAACAAATTATTCAGCCTTCAAACCTGAATTATTTGAGAATCAATTAAAAGATTTTTTGGATCAGGTTCTGAATTGATTAGACACACAAAATGAATAAACACAAAAAAACGATACTGCTCATCACCTACGATAATTGGGGATTTAACCAATATATTGCTGATGCTTTAGAAGCAAAAGGCCATGAGGTTACGCATATCAATTTTCACCATTTTAGATATAAATATCCGAATATCGGGTACAAAACCCTTAATTTCTTCACTAAAAATACTGGCATTCTGAATCTTAAGCATGTTCATTATAACAACATTATCTTACAGGAATTAGAAAAAATAAAAAAAATTGATACTTCAATTTACATAAAAGCTGATTTTCTTTCTCAGAATACCATCGAAGCCATCAATAAAAAATCAGAAAAATCTGTTTTAATTATCAGTGATTCGATCAACCGTTATCCGAAAACAAAAAGTATTCTGCATTTATTTGACAAAGTTTTTTCGTTCGAGAAAAAAGACTGCAAAAAGTACAATTTGATTTTCAAGACCAATTTTATCTATAATTATATAGAAAACATTTCGGAAAATTTTAAATATAAAGTTTTCTGTATCAGCTCGCTTGACAGCAGACTCCCTGTCTTTCAAAAGATTGCAAAGTATCTGAACGAACTTAACATTAATTATAAGATCATTATTTTCACATCAAAGAAAAAAGATGATCCTTATCTGGAATTTTCAAAATGCACCTTATCTATTGCAGAAAACAATGCTTTTTTGGCTGAATCTGAAATCATGCTTGATGTACACCGAACCAAACAGCAGGGCTTGAGTTTCAGGGTTTTTGAAAGTTTAGGACTTCAGAAAAAATTGATTACTACAAATTCTGACATTGTGAATTACGATTTTTACAACCCTAAGAACATTCACGTTATTCAGAATTTGGAAAACATCAATATTCCCGATTCTTTTTTTGAAAATCCTTACACAAAAATCCCTAAAGAGGTGTTGAATAAATACCTCATCGAAAATTGGGTTGACGAGTTGATTTAATCATATTTGGAAAAGTATTTTTAATTCTCGTATTTTTGTTTCTTTATTAAGTCTTTGCTGTAATAAGAAGAATAATTTTCCCGCTAAAAAACTTTAATGATAACTTATAAAAACGATTCTAAAATCATTATTTTCTGTCCTCCGAAAAAAGTAACCGGCGGACCGGAAGCATTACACCAATTAGCCGACAGGCTCGATAAAATAGGTGTGAAAAATGTTTTTATGCATTATATTCCGAAACGAAGAAATTCCAAAGCAACAAATTATTCTGTTTATAAAACGCAGGAAATTGATTCTGTAATTGACAATCCCGACGCGATTCTTATCGTTCCGGAATCAATGACTTTTTTAATTAAAAAATATCCTTTAAGCCAAAAGGTAATTTGGTGGTTAAGTGTAGATTTTTATAAAATTTTGATGGATTACAGAATCCGTAAACAAAGTTTTTTCACTAAATTATTTTACCAGCAGAAAGATAAGGAATATCATTTTGAGGCATTACCGAATGTTTTTCAATGGGCGCAATCTTACAGATCAAGTGTCTACCTCAAAAAACATGGTATCCCTGAAAGCCAAATCGATTACGTTTGCGATTACATTAATCCTTCTTTTACAGAGAATAAAAATATCATCCCAAAAGATCTGAGTGACCGAAAAGTTTTATATAATCCTAAAAAAGGAAAAGAGGAAATTTCTTTATTAATAAAAAATTCTCCCGAGCTGAACTGGGTTCCGATTCAAAATATGAATGCAAAGCAAATAAAAGATTTGATGTCAAAATCTTTGCTGTATGTGGACTTTGGAGAAAATCCGGGAAGAGATAAAATGCTTCGCGAGTCTGTTTCGCAGGATTGCTGTATTATTTCAGGGAAAAATGGTTCTTCTGCATATTATGAAGATCTGATGATCCCTGAGGAATATAAATTTGAATTCAGTGTAGATAAAGTTTCAGTAATTATTTCAAAAATAAAAGAAGTTTTAGAAAATTATACTGATCATATTACACAATTTTCGACCTATAAAAATGTAGTTTTGAATGAGGAAACTGTGTTTGAAAATAAACTGAAAGAAATTTTTAGAAAAGATTTATGAAAAATAATAGTGAAAAATTTGGGGTAAATATTTCAGGTTTCTTTAATGCAGAAATTGGGTTTGGGGAAGCAATCCGAAATAATTTAAAAGCTTTAGAGAAAATAGGTATTCCTGCGAAACCCATTAATTTCAATATGCATCTCAGTGACCGTTTGAATGATAACTCTGTGCACCCTGAAGATAATATCAACAACTACCCTGTGAATATTGTTCATGTGAATATGGATACTATTTATAGCTTTTTTAAAGAAAAAACGGCTGCTTTTTTTGAAAACAAATACAATATTGGATATTGGGCATGGGAAATGGAAGAGTTCCCGGAAGAGTACGTTGAATATTTCAAATATTATGATGAAATCTGGACGTGCTCCAAATACTGCCTGGATTCCATTTCTCTAAAATCTAATATTCCTGTCGTAAATATTCCACATGCGATTAATATTGATGACAAAGATATCAGTGAAAATTTCGAGACAGGTCTTTCATCTGATGACTACAATTTCCTTTTTGTTTTTGATTATAACAGTCTGATTGAGAGAAAAAACACATTGGCACTTATCGATGCTTACGAAAAAGCTTTTGGTAAAGATCATGATAAAGTAAAATTAGTTCTTAAAACTTCTATTCCCGGCGGTCACCTTTCGAGAGCAAGAAAAAAAGTGATCACGAGGATTGGCAACAACAAAAGCATTATTTATAAAGAAGAGATGCTGCGAAGAAATGATCTGCTTGCGTTAATGAATTTTGCAGACTGCTATGTTTCTCTTCATAGATCTGAAGGTTTCGGACTTACAATGGCAGAGGCAATGGCATTGGGAAAACCGGTTATTGCGACGGGATACTCTGGAAATCTTGATTTTATGAATGTAAACAATTCATTTTTGGTAAAATATAAATTGATAAAGCATGACTATGACCTAAGCGTTTTGCCAAAAAACAACTATTGGTCAGAGCCAGATACAGACCACGCCGCAGAGCTTATGAAATTTGTATTTGAAAATCAAAAGTATGCTGCTGAAACAGGGAAAAGAGCAAAAGAAGATATCATGACTTATTTTTCTTTGGACGCAATAGGCATGAAAATGAAAAAAAGGTTAGATGTTATTGAAAATACAATCCTGATAGATAGAGATGACTTCGAGATAAAAAATAAACTGGTCAACTTGCAGAGTGAAAATAAAATTTTAGAAAAAAGAGTGAAGTACTTGGAAAAAGGATTTTACAACAAAGCAAGAAAAAAAGTAAACGAAGTCTTAAAGAAGATTAAAGGCAGAAGCTAGATCTTACAAGTAATTTTTAAACAAACACTTCGTCAGAAATCTTTAAAGATGTAATTCCGATTTGAGAAATTGATTGTTTTATGAAAGACAAGATAGCAATAGTAGTACAGAGGTACGGCTTGGAAATAAATGGCGGCGCAGAACTTCACGCCAGGCTACTTGCTGAGAAACTTTCCACAATCTATGATGTTGAAATGATCACCACATGTGCGATAGAATATGAGTTGTGGGATAATTATTACCCCGAAGGAACTGAGATAATCAACAACATTACGGTCAGAAGATTTAAAACTTTAAAAAAGGATTTAAAAAAATTTAACAAGTTTAGTAAATTTGTACGTAACCTGCATAAATACAGCAACCAAAAATTAAACTTCATCAATTTTCCTTATCTGCTTTTTAAAAAATTAAAATATCACAAAAGAAAGTTTATATTCAATGACTGGCTGGAAACTCAGGGCCCATTTTCCCGTGATCTAATCGATTTCATCAAGAATAGAAAAGATGATTACCGGTCTTTTATTTTCTTCACCTATTTGTATCATCCGACTAATATTGGCATTCAAGAAGTAACTGAGAAAAGTATTCTCATTCCGACAGCGCACGATGAACCACAATTTTATCTTGATGGATATTCAAAATTATTTTCATCTCCGAAATTCATAATGTACAATACACAAGCTGAAAAAAATCTTGTAGAAAAAGTATATCCCCACACAAAACAAATACAATCTGCAATTGCAGGAATAGGATTTGACAATTCTGAAACTACAGAAGTTGAATTACCTAAAAATCTCAAGCCCAAAAAATATTTTATTTATATCGGAAGAATTGTAGAAGACAAAGGTTGTGTGATGATGATTGAGTATTTTAATCAGTTTAAAAAAAACAACGCTGATTACCACGATGTAAAATTAGTATTGGTTGGCAAAAATTCTCTTGATGACAAACTGACAAAAGGAGATGATATTATATTAACGGGGTTCGTTAATGACAAATTAAAACAAGTCTTACTAATGAATGCTTCTGCGCTCATTATGCCTTCATTTTACGAAAGTCTTTCTATGGTAACGCTCGAAGCAATGTACTCAGAAATCCCGGTCATCGTCAACCAAAATTGCGAAGTTCTATACGCTCACATTAGAAACAGCGGCACGGGCAAAAGTTTTGCAAATAACAACGAATTTTCAGAAGCTCTAGATTTTTATCTAAGACAGACAGAAACAGATTTGGTTTCAGAAGGTCTAAGAGCAAAAAATTACGTTTTAGATAATTATTCGTGGGATGCAGTAATCGATAAATTTAATTCTGCTATTAAATCATTATCATGACAAAGAAAATTTTATTTTTTTTTCCCGAAAACCCATTTTCAAATAGGGCAGGAAATGTAACCCGGGCAAAAACAAATCTTACAATTTTATATAAATTGGGTTATGAAATTGATTTGGCCGGTATCGAAGATATTTATAAAGGCATGGGGGATCATATGGATTTTGACAGAAATCTGGTCGACAACTTATTTCTGCTTAACCGCAGACCTAAAAAGAAAATTGTCTCACTAGAATACTGGAAGTATAAATTTATAACATCAAAATATAAAAGCCCATCAAATAAATTACTCACAGGTCATATAAAAGAAAACTTCAAAAAAATATTTGAAGCTAAAAAATATGATTATGTCATCATCAACTATGAATTTTGGGCAGGTCTTATCGACAACGAATTACCTGGTAATCCAGTAAAAATAGTTGACACTCATGATTGGATTACTTTGAACGAGTTTTACAAAAATCCTTCACTTAAAATTGGTGAACGCTTTGAAGAGGAAATAAATAATCTTGCCAAATTTGACAAAGTAATCACCATTTCAAATGATGAAAATTTTGTTTTCAGAGGGTTTCTAGGTGATAAAGTTGTGAATATTCCCCCATCTTTTCCTTCTCATTTTTCTTCTGATTCTGAAAAGAAATATGATCTAATTTTTGTAGGTTCAGATAACGTTTTTAATGTAAAATCAATAAAATGGTTTTTTGAAAAAGTGTATACTCTGCTCCCCGAAAACATAAGCATCGTAATCATCGGAAGAGTCTGCAGACATCTTGATAAAGTAGAGAATATAGAATATGTAGAATTTGCAGAGACTTTAGATGAATATTACCATCAGTCAAAGCTTGCAATTTGTCCAATGCTGGAAGGTACGGGCATTAAAATCAAAGTAATAGAGGCTCTCTCCTATACCTTACCTGTTGTAGGAACTGAACGTTCTATTGATGGCTTTGCATCAAAACGAACCAACGGTTGTTTGGTCAATGATAATCCCGAGATCTTTAAAGAAAACATCTTATCATTACTGCAAAATGAATCTTTCTATCAAAAAATAAAAGCTGAGGCCACAGATTATTTTAAAGAAAATTTTTCTGAAGAAAACGCTATTGAAAAATGGAAAAATATTTTAACGCTATGAATGATCTGGCAATAATCATATTAAATTATAATTCTTTCGATGATACCAGTCGGGAAGCCGAGTCATTATTAAATGAAAATTTCCCAAAAGAATCTTTATATATTGTTGACAATCATTCAAGTGACAAACAAAAGATTGAGAATTTTGGCTATCAAAAAGAGATAAATACAATTCTCAGTGATCATAATGGAGGATATGCATTCGGTAATAATTTAGCCATAAAAAAAGCTTTACAGGATGGCAAGAATTACTTTTTATTGTTAAATCCTGACATTGAAATATCAGTTGATACAATTGAAAAGTTATATGCAGATTTAAAAAGGCTCAAGGATGTAGGAATAATTGGGCCGAGAATATGTTACAGGAATGACCGTAATATCATTTTTTCTGATGGTGGATTGCTTTTTCCGGAGCAAGGTTTCATGGGGGGTCATGTTAGTACAAATGAAGATAAGCGTAATATAAAAACACCTGATTATAATTACAACATTAACTATGTGGATGGAAGCGCACTAATGTTCAGAAAAGAAATATTAGATGAAATAGGACTAATGAACGATAATTTTTTTATGTACTATGAAGAATCTGAATGGTGTTTGAGATTATTAAAAAACACACATTGGAAAATCGCTGTGAATACTCAATGCGAAGCATATAATCTAGCAAGCGATAGGGGAAGTTTTTACCAATATTACATGACAAGAAACCGTATATGGGTTTGCAGATTATATGATGGAAATATAAAATATGTTATCAGAGAACGATGGAGATTGGCAAAAAAAGCTTTTAAAAAAGGTAACTTTGCTATGGCAAATGCCTTTGCAAAAGGAATTTTACATGGGATTTTTTCAAAAATTTAATTAAATATGACTAATTCAAAAAATATTATTAAAGTAGGATATCTTTTGTCCTATGACTACAAATTTATATTTAATTCGATAAAACAGATTTACGATTATTCTGACAAAATTTTCATTTGCTATGATCAAGATGGAAAAACATGGGCGGGTAATGATTTTGAAATTCCCGAAAATATTTTTTCAGAGATAAAAAAATTGGATCACCAAAAAAAAATAGTTTTTTATGCCGATACATTTTTTATTAAAGGAATTAGTACAATAGATCTGGATACAAGACAAAGGAATATGCTGGCTAAAAAAATGGGTGATGGAGGATGGCATATCCAAATTGACAGTGACGAATATCCTGTGGGATTTGGTAAGCTCACACATTTCTTAAGAAAACAAAAATATCTTTTGAGAAATCCTGAAAAAACGCCTGTGAACTTTTTCGTCAACTTTGTTACACTCTTCAAACAGACAGAAGATGGATTTTTTGTAGTTGCACCATATTCGGAATCTTGTTTTTTGATCACCAATATCCCTGAATATGTAAATGCAAGATATCCAAAAAATAATTATACTTTAAAGTTAAATTTTAATAACATTCACCAATCTTGGGCAAGAAGCCCCGAAGAAATTCGTCAGAAAATTAATAACTGGGGACATAACAATGATTTTGATACCCAGGAATTTTATAAAAGGTGGTATGATTTGAGCAAAGAAAATTATTCTGAGTTTAAGAATTTCCACCCTCTATCACCTGGTGACTGGAAAGAACTTATATTCATTCCCGCTAAAAATACAGAAGAATTTATTGTCAATTTTGAGAAAGACCATCCTCAGAAAAACATCAGTATGCCCCTCAAACTTAAAAAAAGAGTAAAACTTTATCTAAAATCTTTGTTCTGATTATTTAATAAAAATCTCATCAAATTTACTCATAACCACTTTAGGATTAAATAAGTGAGAATAACAATCCCAATTTTTCGTAGGGTCAGGCTTAAAGTTATTTAAGATGTGAAGTAATTCATTTTTATCACTATATTGTAGTGCCTTTTCACCTATAATATCCAAATGTGCTTTTTCATCAGAACCAGACCAAGTGATGATTGGTTTATTTTTAATTGAAAACTCTCCTACTGCAATTCCAAAGCTTTCACCTTGCTGCCTTGCGTGCAAAAATGCATCGGATGTATTGATAAATTTAACTTTTCTCTCTACATCAGTGGTGGGAGGAAGGAAAATAATGTTTTTAAAAGATCTGAAGAAGTTTCTTTTTACAAATTCGTTGGTTCCCATAAAAATAAAATAAATATTTTTATTCTTACGTGCGATTTCCTTCACAGATTCCAAAACAAAATCTATATCAAAAGTATCTGCTCCTCCATATCTTGCGAATACCAATGCGTCCTTTGGGATATTCAGCTCATCACGCAAATCCCCTTCAAATTCTGGAAGATCCACGATATGCGGAACAAAAGGCAACTTCCCTTCGCTCATTGTTTTAGCCAACCATTCTGAGACGTAAGCATAGACGTCACCATACGGTTCGTTATATTTGAAAACAGCGTGTATGGCAGTTTTAATTAATCCTATAGGTGCATCACTTTCTTTTTCTCCCGATTTTATCGCATAAAAAAGATCTGCTTTCAAATGATTAATAATCCGGTCTCTGTCTTTCACATCATTATAGGCTATTACTTCAAATCTTTTTTGGAACCGATTTACTGCATCACCAATATTGTTCGGACTATCTTTTGGATAAAGAATTACAGATTCGTTATTGAGAATCTTCTCATTATAATTGGCATAATCAAAAAGTGCATTAGAAGTACCTCTGTAGCATAACTGATTTTCATGAAATATAACCTTCATCAAATTGTTTTTTTAATTTCTATCATACTCATCCTCCAACCTCACGATATCATCCTCACCAAAGTAAGTCCCGGTTTGTACTTCGATGAAAACAACCGGTTTTTCAGATAGATTCATCATACGATGTTTTGCTCCTAATGGGATGAAAATACTTTCGCCGTAAGACAATTTTATTTCTTTATCATCCAATACAATGGTAGCATCACCTTCGATGATCGTCCATTGTTCCTGTCTTTTGTGATGGTATTGATAAGATAATTTTTGTCCGGGATTTACTTCAATCCTTTTTAATTTATAATGAGGTTCATCTGCCAAAACAAAATACTTCCCCCAAGGTCTTTCACCGATTTCTAACATTCTTTGTAATCTTTAAATACAAAAATAAAAACTTAAATTATTAAATATGGTATTATTTAAAAAAAATCAGGAATTTTGCAATAAATTAATCAAATGAAAATTAGTGGATACGGCTATGTGAGAAACGGATTCCAGTATGGGGTTCCTTTTTTAGAGTCTATACAATCTGTTTTGCCGATATGTGACGAATTTATTGCCGTAGTAGGCGATTCTACCGATGGCACTCGTGAAGCTATTGTCAATTTGAATAGTCCAAAAATCAAAATTGTTGATACCATTTGGGATGACAATCTCAAATTACATGGTAAAATTTTTGCTCAGCAGTCTAATATTGGTTTAGATCATGTGAGCGGCGATTGGGTTTTTCATATTCAGGCAGACGAAGTGATTCATGAAAATGATTTGCCTAAAATTCTTGACAACATCAAAAAGTACAACGAAAATCCTATTGTAGAAGGTTTTTTGCAGCCTTTTATCCATTTTTGGGGAGACTACAACCACATCCGAAATAGCCGTGCTGTACACAAAAATGAAATCAGAATTTTTAAAAACAATCCTGAAATCAGATCTTATATCGACTCACAAGGTTTCAGAAAGTTTAAATCGAATCAAGGATATCAAAATGGCAGTGACCGGGGTGAAAAATTAAAAGTTTTGAAGCTAGACGCTCCTATTTATCATTATAATTCGGTAAGATCGAAAAAGAAAATGATGCTAAAAGCCAATAACTTTGAGTACTACTATGGTCATAAAGATGAGAAATTGGTCGAAACTCCGAAGGAAGAATACAATTATCATACAGTAGACCGAGTGGGTAAATTTTTAGGAACTCACCCAAAAGTAATGGCGCAGGCAATCTCCGAACATGATTTTGTTTTTGAGCACGATAAATCTCAGGCAGTCTGGGACAAAAAAGACAAATTGGTTCAGCCACTGGAAGATTTACTCAAAATAAGAATCGGAGAATACAAAAATTACATTTTACTTAAAAACATTCAATAGTTTTTTCTAAAAAAGCATCCCTTTTAAGCATAAACTTTTTTGAAATGCTTAAATTTGCACCTTAATTTCAAAGAAATGAGTAAAGTAAGAGTCCGTTTTGCACCAAGTCCCACCGGGCCGTTGCATTTGGGAGGTGTAAGAACTGCGTTGTATGATTATCTTTTTGCTAAAAATCAGGGTGGTGAATTTGTACTGAGAATAGAAGACACCGATACTGCAAGATATGTAGAAGGTGCCGAAGATTATATCGAAGAAGCTCTTGAATGGTGCGGAATCATTCCTGACGAAAGCCCTAAAAAAGGTGGCAAATTCGCTCCATATAGACAGTCTGAAAGAAGAGACATCTATGATAGATACACCGAACAAATCTTAAAAACAGATTACGCTTACATTGCTTTTGATACGGCTGAAGAATTAGACGCCATCCGTGCTGAATTTGAAGCTAAAGGTGATGTTTTCTCTTATAACAATGTTTCGAGAAACCGTTTAAAGAATAGCCTTGCACTTTCTGAAGAGGAAGTTCAAAAATTGCTGGACGAAAAAATGCCTTACGTGGTAAGATTCAAAATGCCAATCGACAGAACGCTTGGCTTAGTAGATATTATCCGAGGAAACACAGCCGTGAATACCAACACTTTAGACGATAAAGTTTTAGTAAAAAACGACGGAATGCCAACGTATCATTTTGCGAATATCATCGATGATCACGAAATGGAAATTACCCACGTTATCCGTGGTGAAGAATGGCTGCCTTCATTAGGCTTACACATGTTATTATATGAAGCCATGGGCTGGGAAGCTCCTGAGTTTGCACACCTTTCTTTGATTTTAAAACCTGAAGGTAAAGGAAAATTAAGCAAGAGAGACGGTGATAAATTCGGATTCCCTGTATTTCCTTTAAATTTTAAAGATGCGGAAACCGGAAATATTTCTAAAGGATACCGTGAAGAAGGCTATCTTCCTGAGGCTTTCATCAATATGGTAGCGCTTTTAGGTTGGTCTCCTGCTGACGATAAAGAAATTTTATCTCTGGATGAAATGGTGAAAGAATTTGACTTAAATAAAGTTCACAAGGCTGGGGCAAGATTTAATAAAGAAAAAGCTGAATGGTTTAATCATCAATATATTCAGTTAAAATCAGACGAAGAATTATTAAATATTCTTAAAAATTCTGATTTAAATTTAAATATGGAAGATGAAAAATTGTTGAAGATTATTCATCTGATGAAAGAAAGAGCAACGTTCCCGAAAGATATTTACGAAAACGGAAAATTCTTTTTTGAAGCGCCAACTTCTTATGATGAAAAAGCGTCTAAGAAAGCCTGGAATGATGAAACATCCGATCTTTTGACTGAATTTTCTGCCATACTGAGCGGAGTCGAAGCATTCACTTCAGAAAATATTAAACAAAACTTACACGATTTTGCAGAAAACAAAGGTGTAGGAATGGGTAAAGTGATGATGCCGTTGCGTTTAGCGTTAGTCGGAGAACTAAAAGGTCCAGATGTTCCGGATATCGTGGAACTCGTTGGTAAAGAAGAAAGTATCGCCAGAATAAGCAATGCTGTAAATAATTTTAAATAAAATTTCATAATTTTTCATACATTTGAAAGATTTAATTTACTTCAAGAATGGAATATTTAAGTTTCGAACTTCCTATAAAAGAACTGATGGATCAGTATCAAACCTGTTCATTGGTAGGAGAAGAAAGTGGTGTTGATGTAAAATTAGCATGCAGTCAGATCGAGGATAAGATTATAGATACTAAAAAACAGATCTATGGAAATCTTACGCCTTGGCAAAGAGTACAGTTATCGCGTCATCCGGATCGCCCTTATACTATTGATTATATCAAAGGAATGGTAGACAAAGGAAGTTTCTTAGAACTTCACGGTGACAGAAACTTTGCAGATGACCCTGCGATGATCGGAGGTTTGGCGACTTTAGACGGTCAAAGAGTGATGATTATCGGTACTCAGAAAGGAAGAACCACCAAAGAAAGACAACACAGAAGGTTTGGGATGCCGAATCCTGAAGGATACAGAAAAGCTTTAAGACTAATGAAATTAGCTGAAAAGTTCAAAATTCCTGTAATCACTTTAGTGGATACGCCGGGAGCTTATCCTGGATTGGAAGCTGAAGAAAGAGGACAAGGTGAAGCCATTGCAAGAAATATTTTTGAAATGACGATGCTTAAAACTCCTATTTTCACGTATATTATCGGTGAAGGAGCAAGTGGCGGAGCTTTAGGAATTGGTGTTGGTAACAAAGTATATATGCTTGAAAACACTTGGTACACCGTAATTGCACCGGAAAGCTGTTCTTCAATCTTATGGAGAAACTGGGATCATAAAGAAGATGCTGCCAATGCATTAAACCTAACTCCAAAAGATGCTTTAAGAGAAAAATTCATCGATGGAATCATTGAAGAACCTCTTGGAGGAGCTCATTACGATCCTGAAACTACTTACTTGAATTTAAAGACTTCGATTTTGCAAAACATCAAAGCGTTCTCAAAATTCACAGGCAAAGAATTGGAAACCCAAAGACAAGACAAATTTATTGCGATGGGGCAATTTAAAGGATAAACAAAAAAAAGGTAGTTTAGAATTTCTAAGCTACCTTTTTTTTATTTGATTTAAAATAATGAATATTAATCAGCTACATCCAACTGTATCTCAATATCTTTTGTAATCTTCTTCAGTGAAGAATATTTGGCGTCACACACCATTGTTGTCAAAACATAATCGCCTTTATCAATCAGAACAAAGTTCTGCCCTTTTGCTGGAACATCGAGATTGTAGTATTTTTTCCCGCTTATTTTTACGATTAACCGGCAGTTAGATTTATTTTTAATATTAATGTAAGCTTCCTTATCACTAGGATCGTCATTAAAAATATGGGTAAGCATCGCTGCCGTCTTCTTATTCTTATCGCTGACCTCAGATTTTTTACTGGAAGCTCCCACGCTTGCAAAATTCACATTTCTTTCCGGAGTTTTATTTACATAAACCTCTTTACCTTTATTAAGCTCATTGTTGCTTACAATTTTCTCGATTTTATCTTTACTTAATGGCTTGATTGTAGGTTTTGCTTCAGGTGAATTATCTGCCATGATGATGGTAATCAGTCTTTTCTTAAAAAAATCTGTTCTTGCGTGACCGGGATTTTGCTTTAGAAAGCCTGCGATAATTCTGGGTTCGTTAGAAGTTTCTGCTTCTGTTTCTGTATAAATAATGACCGTTTCTTTCTCGGCAACTACTTTTGCTTTGCCTTTTTTCTTCTTTTGAGAGAAGCCAAGACAGAATATGGAGAGGAATAAGATTAGAAATATTTTTTTCATTGAGTAAAAACCTTTAAAAATTTATTAAATAATACTATAACGTGAAAAGTCATTTTTTAGTTTATCATTAAAATCATTATCTTTGCACATCTTTAAAATAAACTATTAAAGTTAATCATAATTTTAAATAAAAAAATAATAAATATTATGTCTTATTCACCAGCTGCTGCAGACGTAGCAAAATTGAGAAACCAAACAGGTGCAGGTATGATGGACTGCAAGAAAGCTTTAGTTGAAGCAGAAGGAGACTTCGAAAAAGCAGTAGATATCCTTAGAAAAAAAGGACAAAAAGTAGCTGCCAACAGAGCTGACAGAGATTCTTCTGAAGGTGCAGTGATCGCTAGAGTAAATGAAGATAATACTTTAGGTACTATCATTTCTTTAAACTGTGAGACTGACTTTGTTGCTAAAAACGAAGCGTTCATCGAGCTAGCTTACGAAATCGCTGAAATGGCTATTTTCGCTGCTACTAAAGAAGAATTATTGGCTACAGATTTCCACGGAATGACTGTTGCTGAAAAATTAATCGAGCAAACTGGAGTTATCGGTGAGAAAATCGAGATCGGTGCATTCGAAAGAATTACAGGACCTTTCTTGGGAGCTTACATCCACGCTGGAAACAAAATCGCTGCAATCACTTCACTTTCTGCAAAAGTAGATGGTGCTGACGAAGCTGCTAAAGCTGTTTCTATGCAGGCTGCTGCAATGAACCCTATCGCTCTTGACGAAACTAAAGTTTCTCAGGAAACGATCGATAAAGAATTGGAAATCGAAAGACACAAACTTACTGAAGAAGGTAAGCCTGCAAACATTATCGAGAATATCTTGAAAGGTAAAATGCAGAGATTCTACAAAGACAACACTTTGGTACACCAGGATTTCATCAAAGACAGCTCTATTTCTGTTGCTGATTATGTAAAATCTGTAAATGCTGACTTGAAAGTTACAGGATTTGTAAGAGTAAGCTTAGCTTAATCACTCTTTCCAAACAAATATATGATCCCGATGATTTTTTCATCGGGATTTTTTTATGCCGAACAAATTATGGATATCAATTAATTATTGCGTACCGATTTACAAATCTTCAAATAAATTATATCTGGGACGGAAAATCTAGTGGAAGACCTCTATCAATAGGGACTTATTGGTACATTTTGAAATAGACAGAACCCGATACAAAATTACCAGTTTCGCATTGCGGATGGTTATTAATTAAGAATAGAGAGTAATTTTTACATTTTATTTAGTATTTATTAACAATATATTAAATAATATATTAATTTTGTAGAAATCCTAATTCCATTTCTTATGAAAAGATTTCTACTCAGTTTAGTTTTACTTTTGATTACATTCAGCTCTCTCTCTGCACAGAGAGATACAGAGCATTGGATTGCACCAATGATGGATAGATATTCATCAAGTGGTCAGCAAGTATTATACTTCTCCACAGACTCTGTAACACCATTTCCCGTTGATATTTATAATAACAATGCTGTAATTGGAACTGTCACTATAAGTAAAGGAAGTCCTCAAACGTTTGCAATTACAGACAGGGAACAGATTATTACGACATCATCTGCAAATTGCTTCACTTCCACGCCTAAGGGGTTATACATGAAAGGCACTAAGCCATATTATGTTACTCTAAGATTTTCAGTAACAAGCCATGCAGAAATTATTACCTCAAAAGGAAAAGCGGGTATCGGAACAAAATTTTATGCAGCCTATGCACCTATATTGGAAAGTAGCAGTATATATAATTTCACAACCGGTATTATGGCTACTGAGGACAACACAACAGTAACCGTCTCTGGCTACAGCCCAACAGTAACTTTTTCTAGCGGACCAACACCAACACCAGCCACGTTAACATTCACCCTCAATAAAGGACAATCTTATATTATTGAAGGGATTGGAAATATAGCTGCAAATAGCACCGGATTTATAGGGGCTAAAATTGTTTCCGATAAACCTGTTTCCGTTACCAACGGTAATATGAATGGGCAGTTTGCACTTGGATCTTTTGATGGATCAGACATTGTGATGGATCAATCAGTTCCGGTAAACAGACTTGGAGATGAATTCGTTTTGGTAAAAGGAAATGGAAACATAGGAAAAGGAATGGAAGGTGCAATAATTATTGCAACTGAAAATAACACACAAATTTTTATTAACGGCTCTGCAACACCTGCTGCTACGATTAATGAAGGACAACATTATCGAATCAATGACGATATGTGGATTAATCAGCTGACAAGTGGTCACTACAACATGTTTATAAAAACAAGCAAAAATGCTTATGTATATCAATTACTTGCTGGTGTTGCAACAAGCAGTGCAACGATAGGATATAATTATGTACCACCATTGAACTGTTTTTTACCTAGAAAAATTGATGAAATTGGTAAAATCAATGAAATGCCAGGAATTGCTCCTGATGTGAAATTAAATATATTAACTGAAAGCGGAGCCACTGTTCTTGTAAATAACAACCCAATTCCTACTTCACAAGGGCCATTTCCTGTTACAGGAACGACTAATTGGGTATCATACACTGTTCCTGCTGTTACCGGAAACGTAACTGTTCAGTCTACCAAAGCCGTTACGGCTGGTGTTATTGGAGGAAGCGGAGTGTATGGATATGGAGGCTACTTCGCAGGATTCTCTTCTATTCCGGTTATTGCAAAACAAACAGGAGACTGTATTCCGGGTATTATTCTGGAAGTTGATGACAGTTTTGAAACCTATCAATGGAACCTAAATGGTGCAGCTATACCTGGCGCAACATCTAATACATACACTCCGACAGTAGCAGGTAATTATACTGTAATTGTAGGGGTTGGAAGTTGCGTGCCTTTAACTACACCTATTTACAAAGTATTCACTTGCCTGCAACAGACTGTTAAATCTTTGTATATCTGTGGTAGCAAAGCAATCATCCCTACATTTACAAGTTCTACGCAAGCTCCTACAGCAAGTTCTGTTACAATCATTACACAGCCAACTAACGGAACAGCGACAATAAATCCATCAAATGGAGTAATCACTTACATTCCAAACCCTGGATATCTGGGACCAGATGTTATTGTGTATAAATTCTGCGGAAATGCACCTGAGTTTGTAGATTGTGAACAAGTAACTTTAAACTTAAATTTAGTTCCATTCGTATTGACAGACAGAACGATAAAAGCTTGTCAGTATTCTGGAAACGGATTTTTTGATTTAACTACGGCAAACGTTACAGACAACGCCGTACCAACGACTAAAAAATACTACCCTACATTGGCAGACTTAACCGCAAACACCAATCAGATCAGTAATCCTACAAATTATTTCTCTGGAGCAGGAACGGTATATGTAGCTGTGACAACTTCTGAAGGCTGTTTCGGAACTGCAAAAATCACATTAGACTTCTTCCCTACTCCGGTTGTGAATGATGCTACCCTGACGGTATGTTTCCTTCCAAATAATGAGACAAAAGGTCAATTTAATTTAACAACTGCGGTAATAAGCACAGAAACTCCCATTACCAAGAAGTACTATCCTACTTTCACTGATGCAAGCAACGGAACCAATGAAATTTTGAATCCAGACCCATTTATTTCTGGTGACGGATCTGTATATGCCAGAGTTTATAATTCAAATGGATGTTATGCGATTGCTAAAATTAATCTTAAAGTAACTCCTCCAAAGAGATCAACTACATTGGTAGACAAATTTATATGTATTGATGAGAGAATCACATTAGATGCAGGTGCAGGATTTACATCTTATAAATGGAATACAGGTGCTACTACACAGACTCTACAAGGTGTTCCTGTAGGTGAATATTGGGTAATTCTTGAAAGCAGCGGTTGTTTTATAAAGCAATTTGTAAATGTTAAGAAAGTAGGTGAGCCTGTAATTACCTCAATCGAAATATCGAACAATACAGCGACAGTAAATGTTCAGGGAGGTAACGCACCTTATCAATATGCAGTTGACACTCCTGTAAATTGGCAGAACTCTAATGTATTTACCAATCTTTCAAGAGGTGAGCATAGATTTTTTGTAAAAGATGCAGCTAATTGCGAGCCTGTTTCTGTAGTGATCACAGTTCCTAATCTGGTCAATGCGATTACGCCAAATGGAGACAATGTAAATGACTTCTTAGACTACAGCGAATTGGCCTATAAAGGCGATCTTACATTTGTAATCTACGATCGATATGGTAATAAATTGTTCACCGGTGACAGATCAAACAACTACAAATGGGATGGTAAGTTTGCAGGCAAAGGAATCCTCACAGGAACTTATTGGTATCATATCAACTGGATAGAGCCAAACGCACAGAAGACACCAATCAAATACACGGGTTGGATTTTAGTAAAGAATAGAGAATAATTCTATTATATACAAAAAACCACGGTTAATAATCGTGGTTTTTTCATATATCATTAATAAATCTTCGAAAAAATCACAAAACATATTAAATATTCTATTATTTTTGTAAAAATCCTAATTCTAAGCTTATGAAACAATTTCTACTTATTTTTCTTTTAACAATTTTGGGCATCAATGTTTCTGCTCAAAGAGATACAGAGCATTGGATTGCACCTTTTTACGCAACCACAGCCGTTACAGCACAGTCACTTTATCTTTCTACAGATTCGGTAACACCTTTTGTGGCAACTGTATACAGCAACAATATTGTGTTGGGAACGGTAACTATCAGCAAAGGAAGTCCTCAGGTGTATATAGTCCCTGCAAATAATATAGCAGCTACAACTGATGGAGAAGCTTTTACGGTAATTAATAAAGGATTATATATTAAGGCGGATAAACCTTTTTATTGTACCCTTCGATTGGTAAACTCAACTCAACACGCTGAAGTGGTAACCAGCAAAGGTAAAGCTGGTATAGGTAAAGAATTTTTCGTTGCGAACACTCCATCTGTTACGACTCGTATCACTGACAATTTTACTGCTGGAGTTTTAGCAACCGAAGATAATACAACAGTTACTGCCACTTGGAGTGCAATTACTCCGATAACTTTCTTTGGAGCAACACCACCAACCAATACCCATACTTTTACTTTAAATAAAGGACAATCTTTTATTTTTGCAGGTGGTATAGGTCCGGCGGCACCATTCATGGGAGCAAAAATCGTTGCTACTAAGCCAATCACTCTTACAAACGGAAATGTAACAGGTAATTTTGGTGCCACAACTTCTTCTGGTACTGATATAATCTTAGACCAGTCTGTTCCGCTTGACAGATTAGGGAACGAATTTGCGATGGTAAAGACAAGATCAACTACTGCGCAAGAACTGGAAGGAGGAATTGTGATTGCTACAGAAAACAATACAGCAATTTATTTGAATGGATCTACCACTCCTGCAGCCACTCTAAACGCTGGTCAATGGCACAGAATTTCAGGAAGCAGTTATATAACTCAACCTGGAGGACACCCGAACATGTATATTAGCACTACTAAAAATGTTTATTTATACCAGCTTGTTTCAGTAAATAATGACAATGCCACTTGTGGGTTTAATTACATTCCCCCTTTAAACTGCTTTTTACCAAGAAAAATTGATGAGATTGGTAAAGTGGGTGAAATGCCAACTGGTCCTGGAGGAACTAGTGTTATACCTAGTCTCACGGTTGTAAAGCTTAATATTGTAACTGAAGCAGGGGCTACGGTTACTTATACAGTAAATGGAGGAGCACCAATAACCCCAACTGCTGCACAGGGTCCGTTTCCATTGACAGGAAATACCAACTGGGTAACCTATGAAATACAGCCTATTACCGGCAATATAGCCATACAATCTAACAAAGCGGTCACCGCCGGAATTAACGGAGGACATAGTACTTCTGGATATGGAGGGTATTTCGCTGGATTCTCATCAATTCCGCTTATTGCTAAGCAGACTGGCGATTGTATTCCAGGATTGGTTTTGGAAGTAGATGACAGTTATGATACTTACCAATGGTTCAGAAATGGCATTGCTATTCCGGGAGCAAACAGCAACTCTTACACACCAACACAGTCAGGAAATTATACGGTAAGAATTACTGTGGGATCTTGCGTTCCGGCAACAACTCCTGTTTACAAGGTATTTACGTGTCTTCAGCAAACTACAGCTGCGAAAACTGTTTGTGAAGGGTATTTAAATATTGCACCAGCTTTTACTTCTTCTTCACAAACATATGTTCCGAGTACTGTACAGATTATTACACCTCCAACAAATGGTACAGCAATCATCAATCCTACTACAGGAGTGATTGGATATGTTCCTAACTTTGGTTTTGCAGGAACAGACACCATTACATACAAATTCTGCGGAAACGATCCCGAATTCGTAGATTGTGAGCAAATTACTTTAACCCTTACCATCTCAGAGAGTCCAATAGTAAATAATGCACTATTGAGATCTTGCTATCTTGAGGAAAACATTGCTACAGGATTATTTAATTTAACTAATGCAAGCGTAACGACTCAGCCAGGAACAACTAAAAAATATTATCCTTCATTGACAGATGCTAACAATCAGACCAATGAAATTCTAAATCCTGCCAATTATGTAGCTCCAAACGGTATTGTATATGTAAGAGTAAGCAATGCAAACGGATGTTACAGAGTGGCAGAAATTTCATTAGTTGTTATTCCGCCTACAAAATCAACCGTTTTAGTTGATAAAGAAATCTGTATTGAAAACAAAACGACATTAGACGCAGGCCCGGGGTTTGACGGTTATCAATGGAGCACAGGAGCAACAACCCAAATCATCAGTGACGTTACTGTAGGGACATACTCAGTTATCCTTAAAAAAGGAGATTGTTTCACAAAACAAACAGTGACAGTTTACGCTACTCAGCAACCTGTGATTTCGAATATTGAAGTTACTACTAATGACATCACTGTATTGGCAATAGGAGGAACCGCTCCTTACAAATACTCAATCGATAATATCACTTGGCAGGATTCTAATGTTTTCACAGATATAAAAAGAGGAGACATTACGGTTTATGTGAAAGATTTCTTTAATTGCGAACCATTACAGGCTACCGTTACAGTTCCGAACATTGTCAATGTAATTACACCAAACGGTGACGGAGTAAACGATGTTCTTGATTATTCTGCATTAGCAAACAAACCTAATCTGATCTTAGGAATTTATGACAGATACGGAGTTAAAATATTCGAAGGAAACAAAGACACCGGTTATAAATGGGATGGAACCATCAACAAAACCAAAAAAGTATCTACCGGAAATTACTGGTTCAGCATCAGCTGGAACGAAAGTAAAAACAAAACTCCAATCAAATTCTCAGGCTGGATTCTAGTGAAAAATAGAGAATAATTATTAAAAATAAATATTATGAAAAAAATTCTATATACATTCTTAATTTTTTCGTCAGCAATACTTTTGGGGCAAAAAAACAGTAACGTGAAATTCGCTATTTGCAATGGTGCTGTGGGAACTACTGAAATGTTTGAGCCGTACAAAAAAGATATAGAAAGTAACACGTTTTTTAAGGCTACAGCAAAACTACCGCAACATCTACAAAAGTTCAATTATTTGGCTGAAAGTGGTTTGACGGAAATTAAATTTAAAAAAAATACAGGGACACCTGATATTATGTCACTTGCTGCTCTTAATGAACAAAGCAATATACCTAAAGACGCAAGAGTAATGATTGATGGTTATATGTTTGATAATCCGAACACTAATATCTATAGTGTGCTGGTTAAAAGGATAGAGGTAAAAGAAGACAATGGCGAAAAATATCTTTCTATCTTCACTTCGGATAACTAAAATAAAGTGAAAATTAATTTGGCCGGAATAATTTCCGGCCATTTTTTTGATGTGGAAAATTTAAATTGATTCATTTAATTGTGAACCATTAGAAATTACAATTCCAATGTTATCAATGCAATTACACAAACGGTGACGGAATAAGCGATGTTCTTGATTATTCTGCGCTGGCAAACAAACCTAATCTGATCTTAGGAATTTATGACAGATACGGAGTTAAAATATTCGAAGGAAACAAAGACACCGGTGACAAATGGAATGGATCGATCAACAAAACCAAAAAGTATCTACCGGAAATTACTGGTTCAGCATCAGCTGGAACGAAAGTAAAAACAAAACTCCAATCAAATTCTCAGGCTGGATTTTGGTTAAAAACAGAGAATAACATTACTTTTCATACTATTATTAAAACCACGACTTTGAGCCGTGGTTTTTTTTGTTCATTTTTAAATGATCCAACGTATTTTATTATTAAATTTGTGATAAAATCAAATACAGAATGAAGAAACTTCTATCTTTTTTTCTTATTTTTTACATATTCTCTATTTCTTTTGCACAATTAGATAGAGAGCATTGGTTTGCGCCAATGGTGGATAGAACAGGAAACCCAAACCCATACCAGAAACTATATCTTTCTACAAATCGTACAACGCCTTTTCCTGTAACAATTTATAACAACAATGTCGTTATAGGAACCGTTACAATCAGTAAGAACAACCCTCAAAAATTTGATGTTTTAAGAAATTACATCATCACAACTTTGCAGACTGATCTGTTTACACCAACTACAAAAGGTCTTTATGTAAAAGCTGATTTTCCTTTTTACGCCAACTTAAGATTTTCGGTCTTAAATCACGCAGAAATCATTACCTCTAAAGGCATACCATCAACCGGGAAAAACTTTTATGCTGCCAACGCCCCTATTACGGTAAGCAATGGAATTCTGAATTTCATGACCAGTATTTTGGCAACAGAAGACAATACAACGGTAACTATTTCAGGATATAAACCGACTGTACAGTTTTCAAACGGAACAACAGGCTTGACCAATCCTACAATGACTTTTATTTTAAATAAAGGGCAGTCTTACATCATCGACGGTATCGGAAACATTGCCGGCAATTTCGACGGATTTTTAGGTGCAAAAATAACAGCCGACAAAGCGGTGAATCTTACCAACGGGAATTTCAACGGTCAGTATTCAGGAAATGTGCCTCTGAGCTCAGATATTCTGATGGATCAGTCGGTACCGGTGGAACAGCTTGGAACTCAGTTTGCGCTCGTAAAAGGCAACGGAAGTATTGGCACCAACATGGAAGGTGCATTAGTCATTGCCACACAAGACAACACGCAGATTTTCTTAAATAATGAAGGTTTACCGATAACAACATTGAACACTGGCCAGTATTATGTAGTACCAGATTCTAAGTATCAGCTTCAGGGAACAAGCCATTATAATTTGTACATAAGAACGACCAAAAATGCTTATGTCTACCAGCTTCTTGCTGGGGATGCTCTCGGAGGAAGCGAAGCGGCTACCGGTGGATTTAATTTTATCCCTGCATTAAGCTGTTATCTCCCTAAGCAGATTGACGAAATTGGTTTAATTAATGAAAATTTTGTTCACTCAAATGCCAATCCCTCAGGAATTCTGAATGTTCCTACGAAATTAAATTTGGTGACCGAGCGTGGAGCAGTGGTTACCGTTAACGGAGCTTTTCCGCCAGCAAGCACAGGGCCTTTTGATATTACAGGCCTAACACCATGGGTTACCTATGGAATCCCGAATACAACCGGAACGATAACCGTTGTTTCAACCAAAGCTATTACAGCTGGAATCACAGCAGGAAGTGATGCCGTAGGATATGGAGGCTTCTTTGCAGGCTTTTCTACTCAGCCCGTTATTATAAAATCTGGTGGAGATTGCGTTCCGGGAATTGTATTGACTGTTGACCCCATAATTTACGAGACTTATCAATGGTATAGGAACGGAATTCTCATTCCTGGTGCTACTTTGGCCTCATATACTCCCACACAATCCGGAAATTACACTTGTTCTGTAACTATGGGAAGCTGCGCACCTTTGGTTACGGTAGCTTACAAAGTTTTAAATTGTGTAAAACTAACGAACGTAACTTATAATATTTGCGAAAACAAAGTAATTGCGCCTACATTTTCTACATCAACACAAACTCCTGTAGCATCAACAGTTGCAATTGTTACACCTCCAACTCTTGGAACGGCAACCATCAACACTACTTCAGGCGTCATTACATATACTCCGACCAATCCGGCAGTAGCAGGAACAGATACTTTCGTCTATACTTTCTGTGGTAACGATCTTATATTTACAGATTGTGAAACGGTAACGGTAACCATAAACATTCAACCGGTTACAGTAACGAATACAACTTTAACTTCTTGCAACGTAAACGGTGTTGGAACATTTAATTTAACAACTGCAAATGTCACAAATAATACACCCGTCACAAAAAATTATTACATCAGCGTAGCAGCAGCACAAAACGGAACTACGGTAGGAGAAATCCTGACTCCACTTACATATGCTGCTCCGGCAGGAACAATTGTTTATGTTTTGGTGAAAAATCCTACCGGCTGTAAGAATATTGCACAAATCACACTCAATCTTTTTCCTTTAGCGGTAATCACACCAGCAAACTTTGGAAACCAATGTGATGAAAACCTTGACGGAACAGTAAATGTGGTTTTATCAGACATTACACCATTAATACTTAATACCCCAGCATATTTTACCAATGTAAGATATTACGCCTTATTAGCCGACGCCAATTTAGGGAACGCCAATACACTTCCCAATAACTGGAGCTATGCAGTGAATACCACAATCTACATTCGGGTAGAATCTCCTGACGGATGTGCACCGGTAGTTCAACCGATTAATTTCACGGTCGGTTCAAGATTACCTCTTATAACAACTACTTTACTTCGTGACTTTTGTGACGACGATTTAGACGGAATCAAACCTGTAAATCTTTCACAATTTATATCACAATTTACGTCTGATCCTTTGGTATCTGTAAGTTATCACATGTCGCTACTCGATGCGCAAAACGACACTGCACCCATAAGCGGAGCTGTGAGTCTCACAGGCACACAAACCTATTTTATTAGATTTGAGAAGGACGGATTTTGTCCTAACGTTGCAACCATAAGAATTAATTTAAAAATTCCGAAAAAATCAGATATTTTATCTGATAAATTAGTCTGTCCGAAAACCACAACGACTTTAGATGCGGGGTCAGGATTCACCGCCTATCTATGGAGCACAGGAGCTACAACCCCGTCAATATCTAATGTACCAGCAGGAAATTATTGGGTAGAACTAACTTCTAACGGTTGCATTTACAAACAGTTTGTCAATGTTTCAGAATCCGTATTGCCCGTTATTACTTCTATTGACATCAACGGAACAACAGTAACAATTGGTGTAACTGGTGGCGTTCCACCATACGAATACTCATTAGATAACAACACTTGGCAAAGCTCAAATATTTTTTATAATGTACAGCGTGGCAATCATAAAATTTATGTGAGAGACGCTCAACAATGTGATGTTGTAGAGCAAACATTTGTCATTATTAATTTAATAAATACCATCACGCCAAATGGAGATGGTCATAATGACGGTATCGATTATTCATCCTTGATGAGCAAAGATAATCTTGAATTCAGAATTTTTGACCGCTACGGAGCGGAGCTATTCCGTGGTTCAGCTTCCAACAGATTTACCTGGGACGGAAAAATGAAAGGAAGACCTGTATCAACAGCCACCTACTGGTACTTCCTGGCATGGACAGAATTTGGAAAGGTTACCACCGTAAAATATACCAGCTGGCTGCTAGTCAAAAACAGAAATGACAGCTTGTGGGATAAATAATTTCGCCTTTTTACATGATAAATCATATTTATAACATTCATTAACAGTTTAAATCAAAGTTTAATATAATTTTAACCTGCTTTAGAAGGTATAAAATCAGAAAATGATGCTTTTCTTATGTAATTTTGCACATTATATGAAGAAAGCGATTACCCTTTTGTTATTAATTTTTATCATTAAAATTAATGCACAGATTTTTACGGGACAGGTATTTTTAAGAGACAATTCTGTATTGTATCTTAATCAGGTATACGTTACCAATCTTACTACTTACAAAACCGTTCTTACCAATTACAACGGAGATTATACCATACAGGGAAATCCTGGTGATGTGATTCGCTTTACTTCAATCATTACCGAAAGAAAAGACGTTACATTATCTGAAAAAAGTTTTGGGATACGAAATTTAGTAGAATTAAAAGTTGCCTACCACGATATCCAGGAAGTTGTGATCAACAGATTCAGACCTACCGGAAATTTGAGATATGACGTTAATTCATTAAGAAAAGAAGACAAAGCATACGCCTTGAAAAAAGTAATCGGACTTCCTGAGCCTAAAGGAGACGGCACACCACCTGAGCTTCCGGTGGCTGGTCTGAGAGATGGCGGACTTACCTTTAGCTTAGAAAGTATTTTCGATATCCTTTCTGGTGAACGGAAGAAAAAGCAACGCTATGTAGCTTACGAAAGAATGAATAAATCTGTAGTAAATATCAAGAACTATTTAGGCAAAGATTATTTTACAAGATTTAAAATTCCGGAAAATCTAATTGATAATTTCCTGCAGTTTGTCTATACTTCTGAGAATATTGAAAGCTATGTACAGAGCGGTAATTTTGAAGCTATTAAGATTCCGATTGAGAAATATCTCCCAATCTACCAACGGAGATTAAGAAATTCTCACTTGCAGGATGTTTTGAAATAAATATGCTTTTATGGCACGTTCTTTTCTCCTATATTTTATTTGAAATTTTTAATATTAATTTTATTAATATTCGCAAAATAGAATCTAAATTTTTCAGTTTGTTTTAAATAACATTTTCAGAAGAGACACAATTTATTCACCTCACTTTTATACTAAATGAAAAAAATATTTTTACTCTTTACCGTACTTTTATTTGTCTGTATTTCTGCTCAGAGAAAAGGAAAAGATTACAGCAACATTTTGAAAAGTAAGAACATTTACGAAATCAATGCTTTTCTAAGAGATGCTCATCCAGACGATCCCCGCAGGTCAGTTTTAAAGCCAAAAGTGATGGAATTGATGAAAGATTACATCAAAAACGCACCTCCGGGGGATCAAAAAGTAAAACAGATGCAAGATTGGCTGGCAATGCTGAAAAGAAAAGCATCGACCAAAATTACCTTTGAAGAGATGAATGCCATCATCAAGAAAAAACAGATTGCAAAATATCAAAAAGAACTTCAGGTGGGGCAATCTGCTGTTGCTTATACACCAAGTTCGCCGCAAAACGTTTATGTGGCTTCTACTAGTACTTCATCAACCAAAAAAACCACAGCCGTTATTGCAGATACTGAAGCATCAGAATTTAATATGCTGATGGCTGATAATCCGGTTGAGCATAAGAACAAGACGGTAAAGATTCTTAATTCACTTTTTGACAATGACCCTAACGCTAAAGAATGCATTGTCATGATTGAGAATAAATCTGACTGTAATATCATTGTAAGAATAGAAGGCATAGGAAACACAAAGTACAGACTTCCGGTTCCTGCGCATGGTGACAATTCTCTGGTTATACAAAAAGGAGATTATTTATTAACAAGTATCGTTTGCGGTGCTCAGTACGCTTCACAAAAAACAATTCAAAAACCCTTGATGGTAGCTTTGGGAAGTTCATCTAAATAATTAGTTTAAAAACATGTTTCCAAATCTATTTTTCTCTTTGAAAATGAAAGAGATTGTATCATATTTTTGCTAATTTTGCAGGTTGATATATATTACATGGGCAAGAACAAATTAGCAAGATTCGCAGAGAATAAAATATTACCAAACGTCATTCAGCCAACCAGAGATGAAGCCCTTAACAGCTTTGACCTGAAAGGTAACTGGAGGAAAGATTTCTTTAAAAATGACCAACCTATTGTTCTCGAATTAGGCTGTGGTAAAGGAGAATACACCGTAGGTCTTGCCAAAACATTTACAGAAAAGAATTTCATCGGTATTGATATCAAAGGTGCCAGATTTTGGTTTGGAGCTAAAGAAGCGGTTGAAAATGACATGAAAAACGTAGCGTTTATCCGTTCTCAAATCGAGCTTGTAGACCATTTTTTTGCAGAAAATGAAGTTGATGAAATCTGGATTACTTTCCCGGATCCACAGATCAAATACAGACGTACAAAACACAGACTCACCCACCCCGATTTTCTTGAGAGATATAAAAAGTTCCTAAAACCTGGCGGAATTGTTCATCTTAAAACAGATTCAGAGTTTTTGCATGGGTACACTTTAGGCTATCTGCAGGGAGCAGGTTACGAAATCATCAGTGCTCACCATGATATCTATGGTGCTGCAGAATACGATCCAGGAACACCACATTTAAAGGATATTAAAACTTATTACGAGGAACTTTTTTCGGCAAAAGGAAAAACAATCACGTATATAAAATTCAGGATTAATTAAATCGATCTAAAAGCTGTAAATGATTTTGCAGCTTTTTTGGTGACAATAAAGATGACATTTCTGAGTTTAATAACAAGTTGAAATGTAAACGCCTAAAATATTGGTATGAAAAAGTTTTTTCTCCTTTCTCTTCTCATTGCTTTCTTGATGAATAGCTGTGGAAGTTCAAATCACACGACTAAACAACCAACACGAAAACCTTCTGTCTCATCAAATTCAGGAACAAGAGTTAACTCCGTTTCACAAACAGAAAGAGAATATCAGACATTAATAAAGACTTACAAGTCGGAAACAGCAGCGGTTTTAACCAGTCTTCTTAATGATTCTTCAGACAGCCCCACCGTTCCGATATCTGTAGAAAACAAGTCGAACTGCAATATGGTCTTAACAATCAGCGGAAATAATTATTTCAAAAAAATTCCTATTGGTGTTAATAAAATCGGGTCGGCAATGGTCCCAAAAAATCAAAACTATAATCTTTCTGGGATGCTTTGCAATTCGGTTTATCAGAAAACAAAATACATGACGAGCTCTTACAGCATCAAATTATCAAACTAAATAATTTTATTCTTAATTTGTTTATATTTGTAAGCAATAAAAATTCCGTCTATAATCGGAATTAATTTTAAAAAACACATTTTGATGAAGAAAAACACATTTACTTTTTTCTTCTTTAGTCTCATTATTTCGTCTTGTGCCAGCAATACTGACAGAGCTGATATTCTTAAAAACACTAATATCAATGAGATTGAAGAATATCTTAGGAAAACACACCCTGAAGATCCTAAACAGAGAATCCTGAAACAGCGCATCATCGCATTGAAAAATGCTGAATGGACTAAAGGTGCAAAGAATGCAAAACCTATGGAAGCACGACCTGTTTTCATGGAAATACCAGATCTTTTAAGCAATAATAAAAATACTGAAGCCAACCAGGAAGTTTTTAAAAAACTGATGTCTGAAACCTCAGAAGAACATCGGGAAAAAACCAAGACGCTTCTGAATAATATATTTAATGAAGATCTCAATCATAATGAAGCTATTCTTCTGCTTAAAAATAATTCTGATTGTGACTTGGTTTTAGAGATATCCGGAAAGAAATTTTACAATCTCGCCATTCCTGCAAAGGGTGAAAATTTCATTGTTTTAAACAAAGATTTATATACTTTCTCAGGCAATGTGTGTGATGTAAAATATCAAAGTTCAAAAGATATCCGTAAAAGTCTTGTTGTCGTTTTAAAAAATCCAGAATTTAAATCTAACCCCGAAAAAGGTCTGATTGCAGAAAACGTATTGAGTAAAGATTCTGAAAAAAAAGAAGCCAAGAAGAGTCTTGTACCCAAAACAAAGAGAAAAAAACAATAATCTAGCTAAATTATGCAAACAAAAACCGCTGAATACATTCAGCGGTTTTATTATTTTAAAGATAAATCTTCAATTATTCAGCAGCAGCGTCGAAATCTGCATCTTTATCAGCAGATACTACTTCTCCTTCTTCTTTAGATTTTTCTTTATCAGCTTTTCTCTGAGACTGACCTTCTTTAATAGAATCTGAAACTACGTTTAAGATCATATCGATAGATTTTGAAGCATCATCGTTTCCTGGGATAACGAAGTCTACTTTTCTTGGGTCAGAGTTTGTATCAACAATACCGAAAACTGGGATCCCTAATTTCTTAGCTTCAGTTACAGCGATATGTTCTCTCATGATATCTACAACGAAGATTGCAGAAGGAAGACGCACCATGTCAGAGATAGAACCTAAGTTTTTCTCTAAGTTAGCTCTTTGTCTGTCAACCTGTAATCTTTCTTTTTTAGATAAAGTTTCGAACGTACCGTCTTTTTTCATTTTGTCGATAGAGTTCATTTTCTTTACAGCTTTTCTGATTGTAACGAAATTCGTTAACATACCTCCCGGCCATCTTTCTGTAATATAAGGCATATTAAGTTCAGCAGCGTGCTTAGCAACTACTTCTTTCGCTTGCTTTTTGGTAGCTACGAAAAGAACTTTTTTACCTGCAGAAGTTAATTTTTCTAAAGCGCTGCACGCTTCATCCAATTTAACAGCTGTTTTATGTAAGTCTACAATGTGAATACCATTTTTCTCCATAAAAATGTATGGAGCCATATTTGGATTCCACTTTCTAGTCATGTGACCGAAGTGTACACCAGCCTCTAGAAGGTCTTTTACATTTGCTTTTGCCATGTTTTCTGTTTTTGTTAGTTTACTTTCCGTTTCTTAAACAATCAACGACTTCTTTAGATGGGAGAAGTGTTTGGATGCTAAACGTAACGGGCAATTTTTTTGTTTTGATAAATAGCTTTCAGATATAAGACAACAGACAGAAAAAATTCTGAAATCTGATATCCTGAATCTGAAGTCTGAAAATTAACGTTTTGAGAACTGGAATCTCTTTCTTGCTTTTTTCTGACCTGGTTTCTTTCTTTCTACCATTCTTGCATCTCTTGTAAGTAAACCTGCAGGCTTCAATAACAATCTGTACTCAGCATTGATTTCGCAAAGCGCTCTAGAAATACCTAATCTGATAGCTTCTGCCTGACCTGTATTACCACCACCGAAAACATTTACGGTAACATCATACTGACCAACAGTCTCAGAAAGGATAAACGGCTGATTTAATTTATAAACCATTACGTCTGTAGAGAAATAAGTTGCAGCTTCTTTACCGTTTACTGTAATCACACCAGAACCTGGTTTTACATAAACTCTTGCTACAGAAGTCTTTCTTCTTCCGATTTTGTGAACTATAGACATATTAATTATTTAAATTCGTTAATATTAAGTGTTTTAGGCTGTTGAGCTTCATGCTTGTGCTCAGTTCCTTCATATAAATAAAGGTTTTTGAACAAAGCAGATCCTAATTTAGTTTTTGGAAGCATACCTTTTACAGATTTTTCCAATACTTTTAAAGAATCTTTCTTTAGAAGTTCAGTAGCCGTCATAGACTTTTGACCTCCAGGATAACCTGTATGCCAAATGTAAGTCTTGTCTTCCCACTTGGTTCCGGAAAGCGTAACTTTCCCAGCATTCAAAACAATAACATTATCACCACAATCTACGTGAGGTGTAAAGTTTGCTTTGTGCTTACCTCTCAAAATCTTTGCAACCTTAGAAGCTAGTCTTCCTAACGGTTGTCCTTCAGCGTCTACTACAACCCATTCTTTATTTGCAGTAGCTTTGTTCGCTGAAACAGTTTTGTAACTTAATGTATTCACACGTTTTAGTTAAAGATTAAACATAATTTTCCCCATAAGGGTGTGCAAAGGTACAAATTATTTTTAGATTGTGAAAACATATCACATCTTATATTGAAAATACTCATATTGAGATTTATCGCACTTTTAAACTAACCAATTCTCATCCATACAAAATCGATAAAGTAAGATCAGTTTTGGTTATATAATCCTAATATTTTATATTCTTTTGTAACATTTTATAAATTATGCCGTCTTATTATTTAAATAACATTTAAAAACACATCATGATATTAATCCAATTGCTGATCTACAGCCTAAAAACTATAATTACTGTATTTCTAATTTTATTGGCAACCTAATATCAATTTATTTAATTTAAAACAAACAAAAATGAAAAAGAGAATTATTACAACATTTCTAATCGTTTTTTCTTTAACGATCAGCGCACAGGAAAAAGCCAATCGCTTTTTTTACGAAATAACTTTTAAGCCTAAAAAAGATTCCACCAGAATGGACCGGGCAATTGCTTCACTTGACATTACAGAAAAAGGTTCTTTTTATAGTGATTATACTAACGAAATAAAAGACTCAACAAATCAAGCCGCACTAGAAAAAGCTGCAAAAACTGGAGACATTGACATGATCTTTAAATCTTCAAAAAAACCAAAGTTTACTTATTCTATTGCAAAAACATATCCTGACATGAAGATACAGTTCATCGATATCATAGGTTTAGACGGTAAGTTTTTTGGATATGAAGAACAAGTGAAATTTAGCTGGCACATTCTTCCGGAAAAGAAAAAGATTGGCGCATATAATACCCAGAAAGCAACTACTGAGTTTGGCGGAAGAAAGTGGGTCGCCTGGTTCAGCTCTGAAATACCTTTTCAGGATGGTCCTTATAAATTTCACGGGCTTCCCGGACTAATTGTAAAAATAGAAGATTATGAAGGCAACTATTCATGGCTATTGAGCGGAAATAAAAAGGAAGACAACTACACATCTCCCATAAAAGACATAAAAACAATTTCAAAAACAAAATTTGAAATAGCATATGCTGATTTCAGAAAAGATCCTCTTAGCAGTGTAAGAGGTCAATTAGCGGGACTAAAGTCTGAACACTTAAATATGCAGATACCCGGTTCGAAAGGAACATTGGGTGATATGATGAAAAAGATTGAGAAAGAAACGAATGACATCTTTAATTCTGTAGACAATCCTATAGAGTTACCATCAAAAAACAAATAAAAGATAAGTCTCCCTGCCTGACTTTACCTTAACAACGCACACCAATGCTACTATTGTAGTATTGGTGTGCGTTCATTTGCCAGATACTAATTACGCAAAGACTTATTTGCCCTGAAACTTGCAATTAAATAATACGCCACAAAAACCGTAGAAAATTTCAGAATGGCAGGAATTGCCAATTCAAGATTAAATAGTAGATATCCAATTAAAACCAATAGCCCCATTGCTGCAAAAGAGCTCAATAACTTTTGAACTAAAGTAAATTTCGGAGTATCAAGATAGTAAGACAATCCCCAAGCTGAGCCGAAAGAAATTGCATAAAAAATATCAAGAGCGATATTTTCACTGCTGATGAAAAAATAATTGATCACAAAACTGAGAACCGTTCCCAAAGCGAAATACATCAGTGCTTTCTGCATACTATTTTAATATGACGCAAAAATAACGAATTTTATTTTGAAAGAAAACCTTTGCGATTTAATTTGATAGATTTATAAAAACCTCAAAACAGGAAACTTGCATTTCTAAAATTTTATTTAAATATTTAAAAATCAATATCTTGAATGATTAAAATAAGTTTTTATTAAATTGTTATATTTGGGAACTTAGAAATTTTCTACAATCAATATGGAAACCCAAAAATATACACCAACAAACAAAGTAAGAATAGTAACCGCAGCTTCGTTATTCGACGGGCACGATGCGGCCATCAATATTATGCGCCGTGTGATCCAGGGAACAGGATGTGAAGTTATTCACCTTGGCCACGATAAATCTGCCGAAGAAGTTGTAAACACAGCCATTCAGGAAGATGCCAACGCGATTGCTTTAACATCCTATCAAGGTGGTCACAACGAATATTTTAAATACATCTACGACCTTTTAAGAGAAAAAAATTCTCCACAAATCAAAATTTTCGGCGGCGGCGGCGGTGTAATTCTGCCTGAAGAAATCGAAGATATTATGTCGTATGGAATCGACAGAATTTATTCTCCGGACGATGGCCGTGAACTTGGTCTTCAGGGAATGATCGATGATTTGGTGAAAAGATCAGATTTTCCAACCGGAAAAGACGTTAAAGCTGAAGATTTAGATTCTATCAGTTTTGAAAATTCAACCAGCATTGCAAAAATCATTTCAGCCGTTGAAAACTTCTCAGAAGAAAAACCGGAATTGGTAAAAGCCATTGACGAAAAATCGAAAGAATTAAACATCCCAATCATCGGTATTACAGGTACTGGTGGAGCCGGAAAATCTTCTTTGACAGACGAATTGGTAAGACGTTTTATCCGTTCAAATCCAGATAAAAAAATTGCTATTATCTCCATTGACCCTTCGAAAAAGAAAACCGGAGGCGCATTGTTGGGAGACAGAATCCGTATGAACGCCATCAATGATCCTAGAGTTTATATGCGTTCGATGGCGACGAGAGAAAACAACGTTTCGGTTTCTCCATTCATTCATTCTGCATTAAATGTATTGAAATTGGCTCATCCAGATGTTATCATTCTGGAAACTTCGGGTATCGGTCAATCTGGTTCAGAAGTATCTGATTTTGCAGATGTTTCAATGTACGTAATGACTCCTGAATATGGAGCTTCCACTCAGCTGGAAAAAATTGATATGTTGGATTATGCAGATTTAGTTGCTTTAAATAAATCTGACAAAAGAGGCGCTTTGGATGCACTTCAAGCGGTAAGAAAACAGTTTCAGAGAAACCATTTGTTATGGGAAAGTCCGTTGGATGATATGCCGGTTTATGCAACGAAAGCTTCTCAGTTCAACGACCACGGAACGACAGATTTATACAATAGATTAATTGAAAAAGTTAATGCTAAATATTCAGGTTTAAATTTACAAGGTTTTGTGGAACAGGAAGTTTCTGAAGACATCACGATTATTCCTCCAAAAAGAGTCCGTTATTTATCTGAAATTGTTGAAAATAACAGAATTTACGACGCTAATGTTGAAAAACAGGCAGAATTAGCAAGAAAAATGTATCATATTGAAGGGGTGAAAAAATTCCTTTCTAATGAAACTTTAGATGCTGAATATCAGAAAGCTGAAAAGGATCTTCAACAGGAAAATATCGACTTCTTAAAAAATTGGGATGATACGAAAGATGCTTTCAAGGCTGAATTTTACTCTTATTTCGTCCGTGGAAAAGAAATTAAAGTTGAAACATCAACAGAATCTTTATCACATTTAAGAATTCCAAAAATTTCTCTACCAAAATATACCGATTGGGGTGATCTGATCAAATGGAAAGGTCAGGAAAATCTTCCCGGAGGATTTCCTTACACAGCGGGAATTTATCCTTTTAAAAGAACAGGTGAAGATCCAACGAGAATGTTTGCCGGAGAAGGCGGACCGGAAAGAACCAACAGAAGATTCCATTACGTTTCTGCGGAAATGGATGCAAAACGTTTGTCTACAGCATTTGACTCGGTGACACTTTATGGACAAGATCCAGCTTTACCACCGGATATTTATGGTAAAATTGGAAATGCAGGAGTTTCCATCGCCACTTTGGATGATGCAAAAAAACTGTATTCCGGATTTGATTTGGTGAATGCAATGACTTCCGTTTCAATGACGATCAACGGTCCGGCTCCGATGTTGCTGGCTTTCTTTATGAATGCTGCCATCGATCAGAATGTTGAAAAATATATTGCTGAACACAAACTTGAAGCAAATGTTGAAAAAGCTTTAAAAGCAAAATTTGACGATAAAGGTTTAGAAAGACCAAAATATAACGGCGAATTGCCGCCATCAAATAATGGTTTAGGATTAAAACTATTAGGTTTAACGGGCGATGAAGTGATTCCTGCGGAAGCTTATGCTGAAATTAAAGCTAAAACCATTGCGACCGTTCGTGGTACGGTTCAGGCTGATATTTTAAAAGAAGACCAAGCTCAGAATACGTGTATTTTCTCAACTGAATTTGCCCTGAGATTGATGGGTGACGTTCAGGAATATTTCATCACAGAAAAAGTAAGAAACTTCTACTCGGTTTCGATTTCCGGTTATCACATTGCAGAAGCGGGTGCGAATCCGGTTTCTCAGTTGGCATTTACCTTGGCAAACGGTTTCACTTATGTTGAATATTATCTGTCAAGAGGAATGGATATCAATGATTTTGCGCCAAACTTATCATTCTTCTTCTCCAACGGTATCGACCCTGAATATTCAGTAATCGGACGTGTAGCAAGAAGAATCTGGGCAAAAGCAATGAAACTGAAATACGGAGCAGACGAAAGAAGCCAGATGTTGAAATACCACATTCAGACTTCGGGACGTTCACTTCACGCACAGGAAATTGATTTTAACGATATCAGAACGACTTTGCAAGCTTTATATGCAATTTATGACAACTGTAATTCATTGCACACGAATGCGTATGACGAGGCGATTACGACTCCGACTGAGCAATCTGTAAGAAGAGCGATGGCCATTCAGTTGATTATCAATAAAGAATTAGGATTAGCGAAAAACGAAAATCCACTTCAAGGTTCATTTATCATTGAAGGATTGACAGATCTTGTTGAAGAAGCTGTTTACACAGAATTCGACAGAATTACCGAAAGAGGTGGTGTTCTTGGTGCGATGGAAACAATGTATCAACGTTCAAAAATTCAGGAAGAATCAATGCATTACGAATGGCTGAAACATACCGGAGAATATCCGATTATCGGGGTCAATACTTTCCTTGGAAAAGATGGTTCACCAACGGTTCGTCCGGGAGAAGTGATCCGTTCGACTGAGGAAGAAAAACAGGTTCAGATTGAAACCCTTCATAATTTCCAGAAATCGAATGAAGACAGATCAGAAGCCGCTTTAAAGACTTTACAACACGCTGCCATCAATCAGCAAAACTTGTTTAATGTCATGATGGATGCTGTGAAATACTGTTCGCTTGGACAGATTACCAATGCTTTGTTTGAAGTGGGTGGGAAATATAGGAGGAATATGTAGTCCGTAGCCGGACGGGCAATTTTTACCACTAACTGTTTTAAAAATTATAAATCAAACCTCAAGGAAATTCTTTGAGGTTTTTTGTACTTTTACTTTAAGAAAAATATTAAAAATGAAAAGTTTTATTAGAACAATTTCAGCAATTTACTTAATGGGATTTGCTGTCTCGTGTAAATCTTATCCGATGGAGGTTCCTCAAAAAAGCGATGTCGATAGAAATTCTGAAGAACTGCAAAAAAGACAAGCTGCGGAACGCGAAAAAACAGAGATTAGCAATCTTAATGATTTTGGAAAACCACCAGGCAAATAGCTTAATTTAAACTTTATCACTACAGAAACCCTTCAAGAAATTTCTTTGAGGTTTTTTCTTACTTTTACTCTTATAAATTTTCAAATGACAAAATATATTTTATTAGTGATGGGAATAATTTCCAGCACACTGTTCAATGCCCAAGAGGCTGACAACAATCTTCAAGGTTATTTTATGACCCAGTCTAAAGAATCATTATATTCTTATTTTGCTTTTGATGGCAATGGAAAAGTGGATATCGCAGGATACGGAAAGGGCGATTATTTTGTAAAAGGCGATTCTGTGGTCGTATTTCCGGATAAGGATATTTTTATATTTAAAATTGCTAAAAATCGTTTGAGCGGGAATTCAAGTTGGGTAAAAAACACAAAATGGGATTTGAAGAAGGACAGCATTGCCGAAAACAACAGAAAAGATGATGCCTCAGCTAAAAAAAATGCGCAGCTTCTTTACGAATATTACCGCAAAACCAGAGCTAAAAGCAATGATCTGGAAAAACTATTTGACGAAAGCGCAATGGGGAGTTACACAAAAACCATTGACGATTTATGCAATAAAGGTCTGGCAAAAGCCTGTATGGAGAAGTTTGGATTGATGGTAATGGAAGATATTGGCGGAATGAGCGCAGTCTTGACCAGCAAAACGAAAAAACCAAAACACAATCCCGAAATCATCAAATTGGGACAGAAAATCATCAGTATGGGCGAAGTGGAAGGCCATACAGCATTAGGAAGTTATTACTACAGTTTGGGTGACAAAATAAAAGCTGAAAAAGAATGGCAGAAAGGCACTGACAAAGGAAGCACTAAGGCAGCAATGGTACAGTTTGAAGCGGAAATGAATAATGCAGCTCAATAGACAATGAAGGGACTAATGAAGCCTAAAGCCATCTTCAACTGGAGCAGCGGAAAAGACTCTGCCCTTGCCTTATATAAAATTTTACATGAAGACCAATTTGAAATCACCTCTCTCGTAACAAGCATCAATCAGGAGTTCCAAAGAATCTCGATGCACGGCATTCATGTTTCTTTATTGGGACAACAGGCTGAAAGTTTAGGTTTTCCTTTAATTAAAATGGAAATCCCCAAAGAACCTTCAATGAAAGAATATCAGCAGACTATGTCTGAAACGATGACGAAAATTAAATCTCAGGGAGTCACCCATTCTATTTTTGGGGATATTTTTTTGGAAGATTTAAGGAAATATAGAGAAGATCAATTACAATCTATCGGAATAAAAGCTGTTTTTCCTTTATGGAAGCAAAACACGATTGACATCATCCACGAATTTTTAGATTTAGGTTTTAAAACCATTGTTACCTGCGTGAACGAAACCTACCTTGATAAAAGTTTTGCAGGAAGAATTATTGATGAAAACTTCATTAAAGACTTGCCGGAAAATGTAGATCCATGTGGAGAAAACGGAGAATTTCACACCTTCACATTTGACGGACCTATTTTTAAAAATCCTATTGAATTTGAAATTGGAGATACCGTAAAGAAAACTTATGTGAAGCCAAAATCTGATGGAACCAATGAGGAAGGAGAATACGTTTTTTGGTTTTGCGATTTGATTTCTAAATAATTTCTGTTTTTATGTTAATCATATTTTTCCTATTTTTAAGAAAACAATCTTAAATGCTGAAAAAATCACTCTTCCTCTCCTCTCTTTTTATCTTTATAATTTCCTGTCAAAAACCAGAAACGATAAAACCCGTTGATAAAAAAGCAATTGCCGATTCTGCAGTGGCATTTTATCAGAAAAAGCTGTATCAAAATCAAATCGATTCGGTTTTTTCAAAATACAATTTTAATGGAAGTGTCGCAGTCTTTAAAGATTCAACTGAAATCTTCAGAAAAAACAATGGTTTTGCTGATTTTAAAAATAAAAAAACCATCGACAATCAAACGATTTTTGCCATCGGATCTGTCAGCAAGCAGTTTGCGGCTGTTTTAATTTTGTTGAAAATGGAAGAAGGAAAATTGAATTTAGAGGATAAAGTTTCAAAATATCTCAAACAATTTCACTCGAATGGATATGAGAACATTATCATTTCTCAACTTCTGAATCACACATCCGGACTGAATAATTTTGGCGAAAAACTACTATTCAAAAGCGGAACTGGTTTTAATTATTCAAATGATGGTTTTAATGCTTTAGGTAAAATCATTGAAGAAGTTTCAGGTAAATCTTATGATGAAAATGTGATGGATTTATTTAAAAAAGTGGGGATGAATAATTCTTCTACTGGGAATTTATTTCATGGGGAAAATTTCGCCTCAGCTTATTTGGGGAACGCAAAAAACTTTGAAAGCATCGCCAATATGCCGAAAAGATTGGGCGGAAAAGAAATCGGAATTGCAGCAGGCGGAATTTTATCCACGATAGACGATTTGCACATTTGGAACAATGCTCTCTACACTGGAAAAATAATACAACCGGAAACTTTAAAGAAATTTTCAACCAAAAGCACCGAGAGGCAACATCCTATTTTCGGAAAAATGGGGTACGGATACGGAATTATGATGAACATCGGAAGTCCAACTGCTTATTTCCACAGTGGTTATGTGAAAGGTTCACCTTCTCTAAATATTTATTATCCCGAAACAAAAACTTCAGTCATCATCCTTTCAAATATTGCCGATGAAGAAAAAGGTAAAAGTTCAACTTTCAAACCTCATCGTGAGATTAAAAATTTCACAGATATGATGGAAAGTATTTCTGATAATCACAGCAAGAATTAGCTTAAGGAGTTTTGATAAAATTCTGAATTTTTAATAATGCTTTTTTGTGTTCAAGGAAATTGATAATGGAAAAAACTACCAATGCCTGCAATAAAAAAGGAACAACCAACATAATGAGAAATGGAGCAATACTACTATTTCCTTCTTTTAAAAATAAATAGGTATATGCTTTGCCATTTGCATTTACCGCCTGAATCATCGTTGACATACTGATAATCATCAGCCCCAAATTTTGCTGATAGATTGAGTAAAACACTTTCCCTCTATACTTAAAATCTGCTCTTATATATTTCCAAATTTTATAATTCATTAGGATCAAAAAAACAGGTACAACAATGAAAAAAGCATTCTGAATTTTAAAAAACACCTTGAAAGTTTCTTCATTTGGAGAAATATAAATGAGTGCAAGATTCAACAGAAATGAAATAAAAGCTATCACCAAAGCCTTTCTGAAGATTCTATGATAATTTGTTTTTACAATTTTTTTGAAAATTGCAGGAATATGCTCAAGAGAAAAAGCAGAATATGTTATCATTTTAAATTCGTCTTCCCAGATAATTTTAGTCTTAAAAAATGCCTGTTCAAAACTCAGATTTTCATGAACCTGAATGTCTACAATTTGCGAAATCATGTGGTCACGAACTTCCAGCAAAATATCCAATGGAAGTTTGTTCATAATCAGATAATCGTCTATTTGTTTTTCTTCTGCTGAGGTAATCATTCTAAAATATTTAAATTAAAACATTCACTTTTTTACTTCTGAAATACAACAATTGAATTTGTACTAATCCAGTATAAATGCTAAAAACTTTGACGATCTCAAAATCCCGAAAATGTGCACTTTGAGTAAAATAGCCCATTCCTAAAAATAAAATACATCCTATAAAAAGATTTCTCAAAATCAGGGGATGAAAACTCAATTCAATGTATTCTCTAAACTTCATTTTTTTGAATGTAAAATTGTATACCAGCATAGAAAAACAAAGAACAGCCAGACTAACTTGCACTATGTAGAAATAATCATTTAAAAATAAAAATGCAGCCAACCCAATCATAGAAAGAGAAATTGATGAAAGAATAATATTTCTAAATCTCGATTTTAAAACTGTTTTCTCAATTCTTGCAATTTTTTTGAATGACAAAACATCAGCATTTACCATTTCCAGTTCATATTGCCAACCGATTTTAGTTTTAAGAAATGCTTCCTGAAAACTTAAATTTTCTTTCATTAATTCTGAAATCTGGATCACAAAATGATCATAAACTTCATTAAAAATAACAGCACTTAACTTTTTTCTGCGTAGAAAATCATGGATCTCACGCTCCTGAAACTTGGTCATCATATATTGAAAATGGTATTAAGATTAAATAAATAAGTTTTCATTTCGGCTTCCTGATTGGCTTGTTGTCTTTTTCCTTTCTCTGTTAAAAGATAGTATTTGCGGTCTCGCCCGTTAATTTTCTGAATTTCGGAAGTGATGATACCATCGCCTTCCAACTTGTGCAGCAAAGGATACAAAGCGCCTTCCGTCATCTCCAATTCACCTTCTGTAAGCTCTTTTGCCCGCTGTGTCATTTGGTAACCATACATTTTCACCTCTTTTGAAAGTAATTTCAAAATGATATTCTGTAAAGTTCCCTTGTAAAGACTGTTCTTTTTCAATTCTCAATTTTATACCTAACAAATCTATGTATAATTTTCTTATGTATGAAAGTTTTAGATCTACTTTTTAAAAAGTTTATTTTTACGGTATGAAAAAAATGTATTTCATAGCCATTTATCCGCCACAGGAAATCATTGATGAGGTGATGGTTTTCAAGAAAGATTTAGCTTTAAATTTTAATAATTCTAAAGCGTTGAAAAATGATGCACATATTACATTATTTCCACCTTTTGAGAGAGAATTAGTGTTGGAGAATGATATCCACGAAGCTTTTCAGAAAATTGACACCCATATTTCCCCTTTTGAAATTACGCTGAATGGCTTTGGAAGTTTTCCGAATCCTAAAATCCGGTTTTGTTTGTAAAGCCTGAAGAAAATGAACAATTGAAAGATTTACATTCAAAAGTAAAGAAAAGATTTAGTTTTAAAAATTATCCATTCAATCCTCACGTAACAGTAGGATATCGTGATTTAACATTCGAAAACTATCTGAAGGCTTGGGAAATTTATAAAGAAAAACATTTTAAAACTAAATTCATCGTTGACAAAATTACTCTCCTTCGTCATGACGGAAAATGGATTCCGATTGCAGAAAAGAAACTTGAAAACATAAAAAAACCGACCTAAAAAAAGCCGGCTGAAGTAAAAACGTACGGAAGAATTTACTCTTTGATAATCTTCTGAGAAATGATCATATTTTTATTCTCTGTAGCCGTCACCGTATATATGCCCGCAGGAATATTCTTTATATCAACATAAACAGTTGTAGCATCTTTCAGTTCAAATTTTACAGGAACTAACTTTCCTGATGCGTCAAAAAGATTGATGCTCAAATCTTTTGAGAAATTCGATTTTCCTTTAATGAAGAATTCATCATTTGCAGGATTAGGATAAATGCTGAATCTTCGTTCTTCTGCTTTAATTTCTGCCGTTCCTAATGTATTTTTATTTAATATCCATGAAATATTTGTAAAATGCAAAGTACTGTGATTATCCGTTTTCACCAAGGCCGTATTATCTGTTACCGAAAAGAGCAATGTATTATTTCCGTTATTAAGCTGTGCAGGAGTAATGGTAAGCGTGTTTGCTGTTGAGGTTAATACAGTTCCGTTTAACGTCCACTTATTAACCAAAGTATTCGGTATCGGAAGAATTTCGTTTACGGTAAAAGTCACATTAGCATTAGCGTTTACAGAACTACTATTTGCCGGAATATAAGAATCAACGGGTGATACCAATCCGTGAATTTTCTCAATAATTCCTTCTTTACAAACTGAACAAAATTGCTGATTGAGATACCTCATCTCACAACTCTGATGAGGTCTGTACCACGTCGGGCTTTCTGCATGTGAATAAACTCCAATACTATTAATCCCTACCCAATTCTTCCATTTGATTGTTGCCGGATTGGAAGTTTGGGTTTTATTCGGAGCTTCACCAGATCCGGAAAACCAATATTCATCAGCCAGTTTACCAAATGAATGTCCGAGCTCATGCACAACAATTTCATTCGCAGAAGTATTTAACGAAGCAAAAGCATACGTTCCGCCACAGCCACCATACTGTGTAGTATTCCCCAAAATATAAGCAACATCAAAATCCGGGAGATTGGCAGCTAAAGTCTGTGTAACTTTTGTAGTGTTTCCGTAATAACATCGGTGCACGCCATTATCAAAACCTGAGCTGAAATAATTATTAGGATTGGCAACGGGGAAAACAGGCTCGGTAACATCAGTAGCTGTTCCCGGATGTTTTACACCAGATTCCGCAGAAATTACATTGATCGCATAGGCATTAAAATAATTTTTGTATTCTGTGTAAGGGCTTTTTGTGAATAAATAATTAATCGTTGCCTGAGCAGAACTTACAAAAGCAGCCTGCTCCGTCGCAGTAAAACCATCGCCTAACACCGCTATATTAATGCGTTTGTCATTGGTGCCATTTTGCAGTAATGGTGAAGTAGTAAATGTCTGAGATAAGCAAAAGGAGCTGCCCATCAACAGGAAGAATATATATTTTTTCATGATTAAAAGTTTTGGGTGAAGAGTACTTGTTTTTTAGAATGATTAATTCTTTCAATTTTGATAGCCTTAATGTTATCAGAATAAGGAAATCTGAAACTGAATTCGCTTTCCTGCAACGACATTTTGTGTCTTTCTATCGTATCCCCATAACTTTCAAATTCAGGATTTAACGGATCTTCTACAGACTGTTTGATTATTTCATTTCCTTGTGCATCAGATAAAGTAACTACAAAATCATTCTGCAAAGCCTCTTTATCACCAAAAGCAGGTATTGATTTTAATTTTCCTTTTACAATTTTCTTGTCATACAAAGAAATTTTTTCTACGCCTTTGGTGTCTTTATTAATCTTAAAAAAAAGATAAACAATCTGATTTTCGTTTTGTTGGCTGATATTTTGAGAGGGTTTAGACTGGCTTTTGAGAGTCCCGACCCCACAACATAACAACATACTGATTGCCAATAAATTATTTGCTATTTTCATGATAGTTTTTTTACTAAATTATAAAAAGAAACTATAAGTTGAGTTAAATTTTTAAATAAATTTAAGAATGCCTTATCTTTGATGCGATGATTTCAACAGAGAAAATAATTTTAGGTATCGACCCGGGAACGGCCATTATGGGTTTTGGACTTATTTCAGTAAAAAAAGGGAAGATGGAAATGATTTCTATCCATGAGTTAATTTTAAAGAAATACCCAAATCATGAAACCAAGCTTAAATATATTTTCGACAAAACGTTGGCATTGATTGATGAGTTTCATCCTGATGAAGTCGCATTGGAAGCTCCATTTTTTGGTAAAAACGTACAGTCCATGCTGAAATTGGGACGCGCGCAAGGTGTTGCCATGGCAGCTAGCCTTCATAGAAACATTCCGATTACAGAATATTCTCCAAAAAAAATAAAAATGGCCATCACCGGTAACGGAAACGCCAGCAAAGAGCAAGTTGCAGGAATGCTGAAAAACCTTTTAAACCTGAAAGAATTCCCAACAAAATATCTTGATGCTTCTGATGGATTGGCTGTCGCTGTATGTCATCATTTTAATTCCGGAACAATTGCTGATACAAAATCTTACACGGGTTGGGAAAGCTTTTTGAAGCAGAATCCTGATCGGTTGAAATAATCTTAATTTTTTCATTTTTAAAATTTATTTATCTGATTTTCAATACATTAATTGAACACAAGCAATTACTTGGTAAAACATATTACTGTTTGTAACATTGTTATGATTTTTAATACTAATTTTGTATAAATTTTCAATCATGAAAAACAGTCAACAAACTATAAATCAGACAAATCATCAAATTAATTGGTTTCAGAAATTTTTGATGATCTGCTCAGGAGGAAATATTCACATCCTCAGAAAAACGCCAAGCGAATGGAATAAATTTTCCGGAATTGGTGGCATTGTATTCTTTACAGCGATTTTCGCAACACTTTCTGCAGGCTATGCAATGTATACTGTATTTGATGATCTATTAATTTCAGTTGGATTTGGAATTCTTTGGGGATTGATGATTTTTAATTTAGACCGTTACATTGTTTCTTCCATAAAAAAAACCGGAACTTGGTGGAATCAGATTTTAATGTCAATTCCGAGATTGATTTTAGCAACTTTTCTAGGAATTATTATTTCTAAACCTTTAGAGCTTAAAATTTTTGAAAAGGAAGTCAACAAACAATTGAATACCATTATTCAGAGAAATAAAAAACAATTACAAGGCGAAATGAGCGGAAGAATACTTCAGCAAAGCGGGCCTTTTGATACCGAAAAAAAACAAATCTCTGACAAAATTGCTCAATATCAAAAGTCCTATGACTCTGCAGCCGTTGAATTGGAAAAGGAAATTTTGGGAAAACAATCAGGATTAACGAGTGGTAAAGAAGGTTACGGACCCAATGCAAAACGTAAACAAGAATTAAAAGAGCAACGCAGAGTTGATCTTGAAAATTACCAAAAGCAAGCTGCACCAAGATTGGAATACTTAGACAAAGAAATTTCAAAAATTTATACCAGTCTGGAAACTGAAAGAAAGTCAACCGAGACTATTGAAGATAAGTTCAATGGTTTCGCAGCTAGACTTCAGGCTTTGGATGAACTAGGAAAAAACTCAGCCATCATTGCTACTGCAGCGGCATTTATTATGGGACTTTTTATTTGTCTTGAGATTTCTCCGGTTTTGGTGAAGCTAATCTCGCAAGTCGGGCCCTATGATTATCTTCTAGAAAAAACAGAAAACGACTTCAGACTATATGCTAAAGAAAAGATTGAAAAAGGAAGTGCACTAACCGATTTCCGTATTGATGATTTTAAAGATAAATTAAAATAAAACATACTATTGGGAATATTTTTTGATGAAGTAAAGTATGCCTTCATCCGTTATAAAAGATTACCGATATTTCCCTGAAACTGAGATATTACGAATTGTATATCAGTCGGGCTCGATTTATGATTACTTCAAAGTTTCGCAGGAGATTTTCGATAAATTCAGAGCGGCAAAATCGAAAGGACAGTTCTTAAATGCTGTGATCAAGCAGAGATTCAGATTCAGAAAAACCAAATAAAAAACTCACAGAAATTCTGTGAGTTTTTATGTATACTAAGAGGTTTTTCTACAAAGAATAATTAGGAGCTTCCTGAGTGATAATAACATCGTGTGGATGAGATTCTTTCAATCCGCTTCCGGTAATCATGACCATCTTGGTGTCTTTTTGTAAAGCTTCGATATCTTTAGCTCCACAGTAACCCATTCCGGCTCTAAGACCACCAGTCAATTGGAAAATCACATCTTCCAACTTTCCTTTGTGCGGAACTCTACCTTCAATACCTTCCGGTACGAATTTTTTAGCCTCACTTTGGAAATATCTCTCTTTACCACCTCTCTTCATTGCAGAAAGACTTCCCATTCCCTGGTAAGCTTTGAACTTTCTTCCCTGGTAAATGATTTCTTCACCCGGAGATTCATCGGTTCCTGCTAAAAGTGAACCCACCATTACAGCCCCTGCTCCACTTGCGATGGCTTTTACGATATCACCTGAAAGTTTGACACCTCCATCAGCAATAACAGTTACATTTTTAGATTTAGCATATTCGTAAACATTGTAAATAGCTGATAATTGCGGAACTCCAACTCCTGCAACAACTCTCGTTGTACAGATAGATCCAGGACCAACACCTACTTTAAGAACGTTTGCACCCGCTATAATCAAATCTTTTGCACCTTCTGCCGTTACGATGTTTCCACCTACCAAATCCAAATCCGGATAAGCTTTTCTGATTTCAGAAATTCTGTCTAAAACTCCTTTTGAATGACCGTGTGCAGAATCAATAGCGATAATATCTACACCAGCTTTCACCAATGCAGCAATTCTATCCATTGTATCTTCTCCAACTCCAACTCCGGCTCCAACGATCAAACGACCGTTTTCATCTTTGTTTGCGTTAGGATATTCTAATTGATTGTCAATATCTTTAATGGTAATCAAACCTACAAGCTTATATTCTTTATCTACAATCGGAAGTTTTTCAACTCTGTTTTTAAGAAGAATTTCTTTCGCTTTTTCCAGGTTTGTACTTTTATCAGAAGTAATCAGATGATCTTTTGTCATGATTTCTTCCACTTTCATATCAAGCTTTTCCTGATATTTCACATCTCTGTTGGTGATAATCCCAATTAAAACATTATCTGCGTCTACTACAGGGAGACCAGAGATTTTATATTTAGCCATCGTTTCTTTAGCCTGAGCCAAAGTATGATCTTTTGAAAGCGTAACAGGATCTGAAATCATTCCGTTTTCTGAACGTTTTACACGGTTAACCTGTGCAGCCTGCTCAGCAATCGGCATGTTTTTGTGAATGAAACCCAAACCACCAACTCTTGCCAAAGCAATCGCCAAATCAGCTTCTGTAACAGTATCCATTGCTGCGGAAACTATGGGAACATTAAGCGTAATTTTATCGGTAAGTCTTGATTTTAAAGAAACCTGGTTAGGTAAAACTTCTGAATAAGAAGGTACGAGAAGAACGTCATCGAAAGTGATGGCTGTCTCTACAATTTTGTTATGAATAGACATCTTTACTTTCTTGCAAAATTAAGGCTTTTTAGCGAGATACGAAAATCCTTTTTAATAGTTTAAATAAAACTTAACAATCAATAAATATTATTAAAAAAGTCGCAATCTAAGAGACTACGACTTAACAAGATAAAATAATTTATATGAAATTATTTGTCTGAAACATTATTAATCATCCTTGAAATATCATCCGGAGTGAAACTCCCTTTTACATCCACAAAGACCAATTCTTTATCTGAGTTTACAGTAATCAGCATATTTTTGATAGATTCACCCTTCTGCTTTACTCTGATGTTGACGTTATTTCCGTCATGCTTTATGGTTGCCCAATCTTGATAATTATTACTGTTTAAATAATTAGAATAATCATTCAGCAGTGTTTTGTTTCCGTTCTCGACGGTCATTATTTTTATTTTCGAAACTTTTTTTACGAGATCATATACCGCTTCACTTTCACCATCTTCCTTCAATGCTTTCTTTATATAAGGCTTCGCTAAAAACAACGGAACATTAAAACTTATAAATCTTGCACCTTGGTAATCATAATCTGCATTTGAGAAAAATTCCATATTTGGTTTTTTTGAAACAACGCAAGATTGCATTAAGGAAATTGTGCAGATTGCTACAAATAGAATTTTTAAGATTTTCATGGTTGATGTTTTTAATTGATTGACGAAAGACTTCCTCCGGACATTTTACTTACATCAGAATCAATCTTAGGATTCCCTTTGTATCTTACTGATCCTCCTGAAGATGCTTTTACTCTCATTTTGTCTTTTACATTGACAGAAACACTACTTCCTGATGTAGATTCTACTTCTCCATTCACAAGACGTAGATTTTCAGCTTTTATCACTGCACCACTGCTTACATCAATCATGCCTTCATCTGCATCACCCTCTATATTAACATTTGAACCGCTTGAACTTTTTACCGAAATACTTCCTGTATTGATATCAACTTTCACATTAGATCCTGAGCTTGCTTCAATATAACTTGTTTTAGAAATATTGAATTTTCCTTTCACTGAAGATCCTGATGATGCGTCTATGTTGACATTTGTTCCATTCAGATCATTCACCGTTGAAAAATTTGCACCTGATGAAGTTTTAATTACGTCCATCTTTGGAGAAGAAATATTGACACTTAAGTTTTTAAATTTCATCTTTTTTGCGCCTTTGTTATCGATATAGACTTTCAAAATTCCGTTCTCAACTTTTGTAATAACATTCTGCAGCTTATCAGAATCTGCATAAACCTTCACATTGGTTGCATTTTCCTGCTTGAAAACCACATTTACGCCTGTACTCACCTCAATTCCTGAAAAATTGCCTACATTTCTGGTTTCACCATTTAAATAAGATGCATCATTATCAGAATTAAAACTGTTCTTTACTGTTGTAGTGCTTGAAGAGCTCGTTTTTGTCTCGCTGGAATTGATAATTTTATTCACATCATCCATTGAAAGCTTCCCATCAAGCATGACCAGAATATTCTCACCATTTCCGCTGTCAATCCTTAACAGAATATCTTCAAGAAGTCCGTTTTTAGCTTCTGATGAGAGAAATTTAATCTTACTTTCTCCATTTTTCACAGACATCATTTCGCTGTAATTCATGTTTTTCAGATAAGAAGTGATTTCTTTATTGAGTTGATTGAGATTATTAGAAGATTTTCCATTTTCAGGACTTTCAGTAATCAATACTTTTAATCCGTTGATTTTTGCTAGTAAAGGTTTTATCTGATCCAATTCTGAATCTGCAATATTCAGATTGCTGAGCATCCCAAACATGGGTTTTGCAATTTTAATAGAAGTTACTCCTTCTACTTCCTGATATCTGTCAAAAAGCTGGTCTAGTTTTTCTTTTTGCCCATACACATTGAAAAAATGTGAAAAAGCGAGTGCGAATATGATGAATATTTTTTTCATGACTTTAATTTAAATTTAGTTGACTACATGCCGCCTGATCAGTTGCGTAATCTATATTGATTGTTCTATTAGTATTCTACGTTATCCATTACTTTTGGTTGTGTCAAAGCCTGATTCATATTATTGGCAACCACCTGAAACGAATATTTTGTAACATTGATGGCTTCTTCCATATTATCAATTCTTTTTCCGTTGACGATGACATAAGAATCTCTGTAACCTGTCGAATCTTTTATATTTTTAACAGTAGAATTACTGACATATCTGGGCTTAGTTTCCTTTTTAATTCTGCTTTTTTTAGAAAGAATTTTATCTAAAACATCCACTTCAGCCAAAGAAACCTCCTGAAAGATGGAATCCTTTTTCTCTCCGGAAATCGAGTCGCTGTTTAACACTGCAACCTGAGTCTGATGTTCGTGGTTTTCTTTAATAAAATCAGATTTTTGCTTTTGAATTTCGTTTTCCACCAATTGTGCCTGATTTTCAACGTCTGCATTTTGATTATGATTAAAAATCAATCCGACACTGAAAAGCAAAACTACACTAGCTGCCATCCAAAACCATTTTGGAAATGCCGGTTTACCTTTTCCGATAGGAATAATTTCAGCTTCATCATTACCTTCAGCCTTTTGAAGAAAATCTTCAAAATCCCAATTCATTTTTTCATCTTTTAAGTCCTTGAAGACTTCTTTATATTTATCCTGATATTGATCGTTGCTCATAGCTCATCAGTTGTGAGATTTGTTCTTTTACTTTTTGTCTTGCCCGCATAAGATTCACTCTTACTGCATTTTCTTCCATTTCCAGCATTTCAGAAATTTCAGACACATCATACTCTTCTACATCTTTCAAATGGATGACCATTTTCTGTTTTTCAGGAAGCTGATTGATAAAACCAATGATATGCTCCTTAAGATTATTCACATCCATACTGTAGAGTTCAGACCGGTGAAGATGCAGATCTGCAAAGCCCAACTTCACGTCGTGGTGTTTCAATCGATTGAGGCATTCGTTTTTTACAGATTTTAATGCGTAGGATTTTAAATTTCCAAATTTTTCAAGTTCTTCTTTTTTCTGCCAAAACTTGATCATTAAATCTTGTACTACATCTTCTGCCTCATCACTGCTCATGACAAATCTTTTCGCAAAACGATACATCTCATCTTTGAGAATGAAAACCGTGTTCTTGAAAATCTCTTGGGTCATAAGTTTGTTTCTATAAGTAAGACATCTAAAAACCTACATCTATTACATGTAAAACAAAAAAACTTCAAAAAAGTTTGAAGTTTCATTATTATTTCGTTTAATATTCGTCAAAAATATGCTTTAAAATTGCCTTGTCATCGTCTGTTAAAGGCAGTTTTCGTCTTGCCATTACTTTCTCGGCGACTTCGTAGGCTTTGTCTAATTTAAATCTTTCATCATCTTTAAATCCGCCCCAGGAAAAACTTTCTATCAGATTCGGAGCAAAGCCTGATCTGAAAATATTGGCAGCCACTCCAACAACTGTTCCTGTATTTAATTGAGTATTGATTGCTGTTTTCGAATGATCCCCCATAATTAAACCGGCAAACTGCAGACCTGTATCTTCAAAATGTTTGGTTCTGTAGCTCCAGAGTTTCACACTTGCATAATTGTTTTTAAGATTAGAAGAATTGGTATCTGCACCAAGATTACACCATTCGCCAATCACAGAATTCCCAACAAAACCGTCGTGACCTTTATTAGAATATCCGAAAATAATGATGTTATTCACTTCGCCACCCACTTTGGAGTGTGGACCAACAGTCGTTGCACCGTAAATTTTTGCACCTAAATTAAATTTAGATTCTTCACACAGCGCAATTGGGCCACGAAGATTGCAACCTTCCATTACCTCTGCATTTTTTCCGATATATATTTTTCCGGTTTTAGTATTGATAGTGGAAAATTCGATTTGTGCTCCTTCTTCAATGAACAAATCTTTCTTATCGCCTAAAAATCCGTTAGTTGAAGATAATTCTTGAGAAGTTTTTCCTTGGGTTAATAATTCAAAATCAAAATCGATGGCTTTATCATTATACGTAAAAAGGTCGGTCGGTTTTTTAAAGAAAATCAATTCTTCTTTGATGTCAGTCATCTTCTCGATTTGATTCAGAGAAAAACCTTTCATATTGATTCTTGCAGCAATTAATTCATCTTCATACACCAAAGCTTCACCCAATTGCAAATCTTTTATCTGCTGAATGATGGTTTCTGTCGGTAAAAAATTGGTTACCAAAAAGAGACTTTCAACATCTTCCGGATTTTTAAATTTTCCCTGAAGATAATTTTCGGTAAAAAAAGAAACTTCTGTGTTTTCTAAAATTTTCTGCCATCTTTCGGAGAACGTAAGAATCCCGCATCGCATTTCTGCGACAGGACGGGTAAAAGTAAGCGGAAGAAAATCTTCCCAATATTGTGCATCTGAAAATACGAGTTGCATTTGAATAAAGTTTTTTAGGTTGGAAGCTGGATGACGGAACTGGGAGTTACAATTCCTCTGGTTAGTCTAACATCTGCTTTGTACAAAAATACGAATCCTGAAACAATTTTACTATTCTAATTTTTAATTCAGATCAATTTTCAGCACATAAAAAAAAGTCTTCCAAAATTTTGGAAGACTTCAAATATTTTTAAAACAAAAAATTACTTAGAGAATTTTTTGTATTTATTCATGAACTTGTCTACTCTACCTGCAGTATCAACTAATTTAGTCTTTCCTGTGTAGAAAGGGTGAGAGCTAGAAGAGATTTCCATTTTGATCAATGGGTACTCTACACCTTCGTGCTCGATTGTGTCTTTTGTGTCAGCAGTAGATTTTCCTACAAATACCTCGTCGTTACTCATATCTTTGAAAACAACAAGTCTATAATTTTCTGGGTGAATTCCTTTTTTCATAATACAATTTTTTAAAAAAATTAAAGTTTTGCTTTCGAAATAGTAATGGTATTTCTCTGCTAAATTTTAGGTTGCAAAAATACAATATTTTTTATAATATACAAATAGTTGTACAATAATTTTTTAGAGATCTAAATATTAAAGTATTTTCGTTAAATTTGGAATCTATATAAAACTTCATTATCAATGAAATTCAAATTACTACTGTTTTGCTCTTTCTGGACGCTTTTATTCGCAATTTCCTGTAATAAAGATGAAATTTCTTTTGACGCACCATCTCAGGAATTGAGTTTTTCAAAAGATACTGTATTTTGCGACACCGTTTATCATCAGGTTCGTTCAGAAACTTATGCTGTAAAAATATACAATAATGAAGATAAAGATGTTATGATCCCGAGAATCAACCTTGAAAAAGGTGCTGCTTCTTTATATAAAATCAATGTAGACGGAAAATCTGATCATGACTTTACCAATGTACCTTTAAGAAAAAAAGACAGTTTATTTATTTTTGTTGAAATTGCTCCTCAGGCAACAGGGCCTGAAGCTATCGCAGAAGACCGTGTACTTTTCACAAGTCCTTCCGGTCAGCAGCACGTGACTTTATTCTCTGTGGTGCAGGATGCTGAGTTCTATATTCAAACCCCTTCGAATCCTAATGTAATTACAAATAATACAACTTGGTCAAATAATAAAGCTAAAATCATCTATGGCGATCTTACCGTTGACCAAAATGTGACTTTAGATATTCAGGCAGGAACCAAAGTTTATTTCCATAAAAACAGTGGAATGAAAGTAGCCGGCGGAGCAACATTAAATATGAATGGAACTCAGACCGATCAAATCATCGTCCGTGGTGACAGAAATGATACTTATTACGACACGATCCCAAGAAACTGGAATTCTATTAAAATGGAATCCGCTTCTATTTTAAATATGAATCATACCCGACTTTTTGGCGGAACAAAAGGTTTAGACATGAAACAGGCAACTGCCACAATAAAAAATTCTTTCATTCATACTTTCCAGGAATTTGGAATTTATGCGGTAGCTTCTACAGTGAATGCCAGCAATTTGGTAATGAATAACTGCGGAGAATCTGCAATCGGGATTTTCAAAGGTGGAAATCACACCTACACCCACGCAACCATTGCCAATTATTCAGCAACAATGGGCTCTCTTAACCGCATGGGGATTTTTGCCACTAACGAATGGAAAAATGAGAACGGACAAACCGAACAGGGAGCTTTGCAGAATTTAAACATCCTCAATAGTATCGTTTATTCTGACAGAGATGATTCGGTGAGTTTCGAGCAGACCCCGGGACAACAGTTCCAATACTTGATACAAAATTCATCAATAAAATATGCAGGAGCTAGCGGAGCAGGATTTACATTTGATAACAATCCTATGAATGTGATTCAAAGTATTAAAAATGAGGATCCTAAATTTATCAATTACTTCGCAGCACAAATGAATCTCCGTGTAAAAGCAGATTCACCGGCAAGGAATAAAGGCGCAGTGTCAATCGCAGCAACCGTTCCTACAGATATCATAGGCACTACAAGAACTACAAGCCCAACATTAGGAGCATATCAATAATGGAAATCACAAATCTACAGCATCAAGTCGATGAATGGATTAAAACCATTGGTGTCCGTTACTTTAATGAATTGACCAATATGGCAATGCTGACCGAAGAAGTAGGCGAAGTTGCAAGAATCATTGCAAGAAGATATGGCGAACAGAGCGAGAAGGAAAGCGATAAAACCAAAGACCTCGGTGAAGAATTAGCAGATGTTTTGTTTGTTACATTATGTCTTGCCAATCAAACGGGAACCAATCTGCAGGATGCTTTTGATAAAAAAATGAAAATGAAAACTGATCGCGATAAAGATCGACATCAGAATAATGAGAAATTAAAATAAGATATTAGATGTCAGATTTCAGACTCTAGAATTTAAAAATCTGAAATCTGATGTCTTGAATCTAAAATCTGAAGAAAATAATGAAGCTAGAAAAGTCAAAATTAATCGGAAATAAAACCATACAAATCAGCGGTTCGAAAAGTATTTCGAATCGTTTGTTGATTTTGGAAAGTTTATTTTCAAACATGAAAATCGGGAATTTATCCAATTCTCAGGATACACAATTATTAAAAAAAGCTCTTTCAGAAAACACTGAAACTGTTGACATTCATCATGCAGGAACGGCGATGCGCTTTTTAACATCTTACTATTCTATTCAGGAAGGAAAAACTACAGTTCTTACCGGATCCGGAAGAATGAAAGAACGACCGATTAAAAATCTGGTTACCGCTTTACAAAATCTTGGAGTTGAAATTGAGTATTTAGAAAATGAAGGTTTTCCGCCTTTAAAAATTACGGGTAGAAAAATCACTGAGAAAAAAGTGGATGTTCCCGCAAATATTTCAAGTCAGTTCATCACTTCTCTCCTGTTGATTGCAGGAAAATTGGAAAACGGCCTGGAAATTAATTTGATGGGTGAAGTTACTTCAAGATCATACATCGAAATGACTTTGGATATTCTGACCAAATTCGGAATTAAAAACACCTTTGAAGGAAACACAATTAAAGTTGAATCAATCATCAACCATCAACCATCAACCATCAACTACGAAGTAGAAAGCGATTGGAGTTCGGCGTCGTACTTCTATTCATTTGCAGCAATTGGAAGAGAAACGGTTCATCTGAAAAGTTTTTACAAAGAATCTACACAGGGAGATTCTGCGATTGCTGATATTTATGAACAATTTTTTGGGATTAAAACCATTTTCACAGAAGACGAACACAAACTGACCCTTCAACCTATTGAAAGTTTCCAGTTTCCTGAAAAGATTGTTTTGGATATGAATAACTGTCCCGACATTGCTCAAACGCTTTGTGTAACCGCTGCAGCTTTAAAAATTCCATTTGAAGTTTCAGGGTTGGGAACTTTAAAAGTAAAAGAAACGGATAGACTTTTAGCTCTGCACAACGAACTGAAAAAATTAGGAGCAGAAACAGAAATCACAGATTTAACTATAAAATCTTTAGCATTTAAAGATGTGGAAGAAAACATATCTATTAAAACCTATCAGGATCACAGAATGGCGATGAGTTTTGCGCCGTTTTGTCTGATTAAAGAATTGACTATTGAAGATGAAAATGTGGTAGAGAAATCTTACCCGATGTTTTGGGAAGATTTAAAAAGTATTTTGACAAATTAGACTCGTATGAAAAAGTACATCTTCATCTTAACGTTTTTAATTCCGGCTACCTTTTGGGCGCAATATCTTCTGCCCAATGAAGAAGTTGTTTTTTCTTTTGATGCCAAAAACGGGAAGAAACTGTCTTTGGTAAAAGATAAAGCGAATCAATATATTCAGTATCGTTTCGGAACTAAAACTAAAGTAGAAATGCAATTTCCTGCTGAAAGAACGAAAGAAAGCTGGAAGAAATTCCATTACAATTCCTACATGCGAGGCGGCGGAAAAGACAATGCAGCTATGGAAATTCATAATCTTTTATTTAAAAATAATGGATATGAATATGTCATATTCAGAGCGTACCATTCTGAAGGAAACGATTACTCTGCGGGAATAATCATCAAAGACATTAAAGGAAAAGAAAGTAGAATTTCAGGAAATTACAAAACTGTAAAAGGATGTATCTGTAATCTGGAAGAAACAGGAATGATTGAAAGAGAAGATATCGGGTTGAGTTTTTAATGATTTTATATGAAAAATTTCTTTTCTTTCTTCACCATTTTTCTTTTCACAATTTTCCAATCTCAGGAATTGAAAGATTTTGCTGTTCCAAATGGTTATGAAAAAATTTTGGAAGTCAAAGGAGATTTAGACAAAGACGGAAATGAAGAAACCGTTATCGTTTTCAATACTCCTAAAAAAGCAGAATCAGGAGGTTTGGAACGAAAATTCTACATCCTCAAAAACATCAGCGGAAAATTAAAAATCTGGAAAGAAAATTCATCAGTAATCATTGACAGTAAATATGGATTTTATCCTGCAGATAATGAGCTTGATGTAAAAATCAAGAACAACTGTCTCCTAATTTCTCAACTTTTCTTCACAAATTCCAGACATTCAGACATCTCAAAATACACATTCAGGTTTCAAAATGGTGATTTTCATCTAATCGGAGCAAAATATCAGCTGGATGATACTTGTGATTATAATTTCACTTACGAAGTTAATTTCTCTACCGGGAAATTTATCGTTGATGAGCAATACTCAAGTTGTGATGAAGAAAAAACAGATATCCCAAAAGATTACCATCAAGAGTTTATTCATAAATTTACCGCACTTATAAAAATGAATGGTTTTAGGATTGGCGAAAACAAATTCAAGATTCCTAACTCAAATAAATACTTCTATTATTAAATGTCACAAACAATCATCATCACCGGAACTTCTTCAGGAATAGGTTTCGTTTTAGCAGAATATTTCGGGAAGAAAGGTCATAAAGTATACGGTCTGAGCCGAAAGTTTACGGAAAGTCAATATTTCAAATCAATTCCGACAGACATTACAGACAGCGATGCAGTTCAGAATGCGATTGCAGAAGTTTTAAAAACAGAAACAAGAATTGACGTTCTGATCAACAATGCCGGAATGGGAATGGTGGGTTCTGTGGAAGATTCTACGAAAGAAGATATTTTAAAATTATTTAATCTGAATTTGGTTGGAGCCGTTCAGATGATGAGCGCAGTTTTACCAAAAATGAGGGAAAATAAATTTGGGAAAATCATCAATGTTTCGAGTATCGGAAGTGAAATGGGATTGCCTTTCCGTGGATTTTATTCGGCTTCAAAATCTGCTTTAGATAAAGTAACCGAAGCCATGAGATATGAAGTTTATGCTTGGAATATTGATGTTTGTTCGTTGCATTTGGGAGACATCAAAACCAATATCGCAGAAAACAGAGTAAAAACAACAGTTTCCGAACCGTACAAAAACGTTTTTGATAAAGTATATGTTTTGATGAATTCTCATGTGGGCGACGGAACTGAGCCTTTGGAAGTTGCAGAATATGTTGACCAACTTTTAACTAAAAAGAAGTGGAAAGCTCATTATTATTTCGGTAAATTCGGGCAGAAAATCGGCGTTCCTTTAAAATGGATTTTACCCCAGGGAACTTATGAGAATTTAATGAAAAAGTATTATAATCTGGCTTAAATTCGGTTATTAAAACAAATTTAAATCTTCTAAAATAAAACAGCATTTTTGTCATTCTGTAGGAATCTAAACTAACTATTTAAATTCTTTGCCTAAATTCCTACGGAATGACAAACAAAAATTATATTTTCTAGTAGTTGAAGTTATTTTTAAACATATTTTTTATCCTGTTTTGCGTTTTTTCACAAGCGCAGAAGAAGCATTATTTTCTGATTGATTCTGAAACGAAAGTCAAGAAAAAGGTTAAAGACTCTGTCTCTGCCGTGAAATTCCTTGACTCTCTGGCGCAAAGCAATTACTTTTTCACTGAATTAAAGGATGTCAAAATAAAAGGTGACAGCACGGAAATCATTTACGACAAAGGAAAAAACTTCAATGAAACTTTCGTCACGCTTTCTGATTCTATCATAAAAAAACATCAGATTGAACGTGATTTTTTTACTAAAAATTTAGATTCCACAAAAAAGGTCATCAACAAAAAATACATTGATGACGGTTTTGCATTCAGCAGAATTAAATCAAAATACAAAGGTCAGAAAAATGGTTATCCGGTTGTAGAACTCGATATCAACAAAAATGATAAACGGACAATTGATGGTTTTGTAGTGAAAGGTTATTCAAGAGTTCCCAAAAGGTTTATGAAAAATCTTGAGAAAGAATTTAAAGGAAAAACCTACGACGATAAAAATCTGATTTCAATTAATAAAAACTTTCAGAGTCACGCATTTGTAAGTCTCGAACGGCCACCTCAAACTCTTTTCACAAAAGATTCTACGCAGATTTATCTTTTTATGGAAAAGAAAAAGACCAACAGTTTTGACGGGGTGATTGGTTTTGGAAATGATAAAACAGAAAAATTCACTTTAAACGGAACGCTGAATGTGAATTTCAGAAATATGTTCAACGGATTTGAAACCGTGAATTTATATTGGCAGAGAAACCCGGATAAAGGGCAGAATTTCGATTTGCAAACCGATATTCCTTATTTATTTAAATCAAATGTAGGGTTGAATATGAAAGTGAATATTTTCAGACAAGATTCTACATTTGCCAATGTAAAAGCCCTTCCAGCTTTATATTATCACTTGAACAGCCGAAATAAAATCGGTTTGAGAGGAACTTTTGAAAACTCTACAATCATTGATTCACTTTACATTCAAGGGAAAGATTACAACAAAAAAGGGATCGGAATCTGGTTTGAAATGGTAGAACCTACGGACATCGATCTATTTCTTTATAAAACAAAAATCAACGCCGGATATGATTATCTGACGACAATTTATACCAAAGATAATATCAAGGCTCCGCAAAATCAGTTTTACTTTTTCGGGGAGCACAATTATAATATCAACGGAAATCACTTCCTCAACATCAAAGCCGAAGGCGCAATGATGGATTCTAAAGTAGATTTTTCTGCCAACGAACTCTACCGTTTTGGAGGCTGGAATTCCCTGCGGGGTTTCAATGAAAATTCTCTTGCCGCCGATTTTTATTATTATGGAAGTTTAGAATACCGATATCTCATCGGAAATCAGGCATTTTTTGATGTCTTCGGGCAATATGGGCAGCTTAATAACAAATCTCTCAATGTAAAGCCCAAATTGTACAGCGTCGGGCTCGGATTCAATTTCTTTATTCCGATTGGCTTGATGAGCTTCCAGCTTTCGAATGGTAACGAATTTGGAAATCCCTTCAAGTTTAACGATATAAAAATTCACTGGGGAATTCTGAGTAGATTTTAAGTAAGAAACTCAGCGTTTATCGATGCTTATATATATTATAAAAAAACAAAATTTATTTTACATACCACAATTTTCACGTTTATTATTACATTAATTTTGTCATTGTCTCATATTGAAATTATGTTTTTATCTTAACAACATGTTAAAATTCTTGTAATAGTGTCATTCTAAATTTGCAATCAAATTTAGAAAATGAAAAAAACTTTAGCCACGTTTACGGTATTATTACTTCCACTCTATCTGAGTGCACAGGAAATTAACATTACCGGAACTGTAAAATCAGAAGAAGGAACTACAGTCTCGGGAGTAAATATTACTGACAAAAACACAGGAACCGCTGTAACATCAGATGAGAACGGAAATTTTACTATTTCGGCCAATCCTAAAGATATTTTAGAATTTTACTCTGATCAATATTCACCATATACTATAGAAGTTTCTTCACGGAGAAATTATGCTATCGTTCTGAAAAAAGTAAATGAAAAACAGATTGAAGGTGTTGTAATTACTGCGTTGGGCATTGAAAAAAAGAAAGAAAAACTAGGATATTCTACACAGGAAGTCAGCACCAAACAGTTTGAGACCATCACCACACCAAGCTTAGGAAACTTATTTTCAGGACAGGTTGCTGGATTAAATGTTTCAAACCCTACAGGAATGCAGCAGAAGCCTGTTTTTTCTCTTCGGGGGAATACCAACTTGGTGTATGTCATCGACGGAGTCATTGTGGAAGCTGAAGTTTTCCAAAATTTAGATCCGAATAATATTTCGAATATTAACGTGTTGAAAGGCGCACCCGCTTCAGCTCTTTACGGATCAAGAGGTCGATACGGAGCAGTTTTAATCACTACAAAGAATGCCAAGAAGCAGGGTTTTTCTGTTGAGTTCTCTCAAAATACTATGGTTACCGCAGGGTTTACGAATCTTCCGGAAACTCAGACTGAATACGGAAACGGTTCTCAGGGAAAATATGAATTTTGGGACGGAGCCGATGGTGGAGTAAATGACGGAGATATGATTTGGGGTCCAAAATTTGTTCCCGGATTAAAAATAGCTCAGTGGAACAGCCCTATCAGAGATAAACAAACCGGACAAGTCATCGAATGGTACGGAACGGTGGAAGGGAGTGCCTATAATGACAAGTCCAGATATGAAAGAGTTCCTATCGACTGGAAATATCATGACAATTTAAAAACTTTCATGAAGCCCGCGGTCATCAACAATAACAATTTCTCGATCAGCTATAAGCATAATAAAGATTCTTACCTACTTTCGGGGAATTTTATGAATTATGATGACAGAATTCCTGAGGCGTATCTTCAGCGTTACGGGATCAATTTTGCGTCTCAAAATTATTTTGGAGAGAAATTTATTTTTGACACTAAATTTAATTTCAACCAGACTTTCACACCCAACGTTCCCAATTATGACTACAATCCTAGCGGTCACATGTACACGATTCTGATCTGGATGGGAGGTGATGTAGACGGAAATGCTTTAAAAAATCACCTTTGGGTTCCGGGGCAGCAAGGAAAAACACAAGCCAACTGGAACTACGCTTGGTACAACAACCCTTGGTTTGGTGCTGAAAAATATAAAAATCAAAACCGCACAAATATCATCAATGCTCAAACAAGCTTAGAGTACAAAGCTACCGAAGATATTTCCATTAAAGGAAGAGCATCTATCGTTGAAAATCATAACAAACAGGAGATTTTAAGCCCGTATTCTTATTTTAATTACAGTGCACCGAGAAATGGAGGTTATATTGTAAACGACACCAAAACCTGGAATATGAACTCCGACCTCTTGGCGACATACAAGAAGAAGATTTCTGACAATTTCGATTTCAGCGTAAATGCGGGAGCATCAACATTCTACTATAAAAATGATATTGGTAATGCATCAACAGATGGATTAGATATTCCCGAAGAATATACATTAGAAAATTCTACAGGTGCAGTAAAATATTATAATTATCTGAAAGAAAAACTCATCTACTCTACTTACGGAACGATAGATATTGGTTTGTACAATGCACTTTTCATCAACGTTTCGGGAAGAAATGACTGGTCTTCAACCTTACCGAAAGCCAACAGATCCTACTTCTATCCTTCTGCTTCATTGAGTACGATTGTTTCTAATTTGGTTACAATGCCTGAAGCAATTAATTTATTGAAAGTTTCAGCTTCATGGGCAAAAGTTGCTTACGATTTCCAACCTTATGCGATTAGAAATTATTATTTAAATAACAACGGAGTTAGTTTTAACGGAAACCCTACCTTTTACTATCCGACAACTCTGAATTACGAAAATTCACTGAAACCTGAACAGACCCAATCCTACGAAATTGGTTTAACGGCTGGTTTGTTTAATAATAGAGTGACTTTAGACGCAACGTATTTCAGGACTTTAGATTACGATAATATCCTTCAGTTCCCAAGTACACCTTCTTCAGGATTTACTTTTCAGAACGTGAACGGAAACGAATATACAACCAAAGGTTTTGAAGTTTCATTAGGGTTAGTTCCCGTTAAAACTACTAATTTCACCTGGAGATCATTGGTTAACTGGAGCACCTACGAGAAAACTTTAACAGAAATTTACGCCGGAATGCCAAACTACAACAACATCAAGTTAGGCGAAAGAATGGATACTTATTACGACATAACATGGCAAAAATCTCCGGATGGAAAAGTAATTTTAAACCCAACAACCGGAATGCCCACAAGAGCGACAACGCCAACCAACCTAGGACATTTCAATCCTGACTGGACTTTTGGATTTAACAACACCTTCAAATACAAAAAATTAAGTTTAAACATCGGGATCGATGGTAGCATCGGTGGTGTGATGAGATCTCAGGTTGTAGAAAAAATGTGGTGGGGTGGCAAACATCCGAACTCTACCGCATACAGAGATGTTGAATACGCCAATCCGGGAACATATTATTTTGTTCCGGACGGAGTAAATTACAATGCTTCTACCGGAGCTTACACAACGCATACCACGCCGATCAGCTTTCAAAGCTGGGCGCAGAATTATCCGTATCAGGCGAGAGTTACCGAAGATGAAAGCAAATTGTTTGCGAATGTTTTCGACAGAACTTTTGTTAAACTAAGATCAGTAGTTTTAGAATATGATTTCTCCCATTTATTAAATCCGAATGGTTTTGTAAAGAGCTTTACCGCAAATATTTCAGGATATAATCTTGCAATGTGGAAGAAATCTAAAAACCTTTACTCAGATCCCGATTTTCAGATTGGAAGTCAGACATCAGGTTCCGGAAATGATATTCAGGATCCTTCGAGCAGATGGTTCGGAATAGGATTTAATCTTAAATTTTAATGTAAAAAAATGAAAAACAATATCTTAAAAACAGCAGTTTTAGCCGTTGGATTATTTACCCTTTCAGCTTGCGAAACCGATTTGGATAAAATCAACGAAAACCCAAATGATCAGGCGAATATCGACCCGAAATATCTTTTAACGTACGTTTCAAAATCTGCGTTTGCCGTTCAGGGAGACCCTATGTACGCCTCAAGAATGTTGATTGGTACCGATGGTGAAAATATTTATCAGTACATGAAATGGAATGATGCTTCATTTGGTACATACAGCACAGATTTGCTCAACACGATGAAAATGATGCAGGAAGCCGAAAGAATTAACAATAAAAATTATCAGGCGATTGGCAAGTTTTACAGAGCTTTTCATTTCTATAATTTAAGTTTAAAATTCGGAAGCATTCCTTATTCTGAGGCTTTAAAAGGAGAATTCGGAATTACACAGCCGAAATACGACAGTCAGGAAACGGTAATGGCAGGAGTTTTAAACGAATTGAAAGAAGCAAACAATTTAATCAATTCTTCAGATGCAATTGCCGGTGACATCATTTTCAATGGTGATGCGACAAAATGGAAAAAACTCATCAACTCGTTCCGCCTAAAAGTCTTGATGACTTTATCTAAAAAAACGACTGTCGGAGGAATTAATATAGCCACCGAATTTGCATCTATTGCAGGCAGTCAGACTTTAATGACTTCTATTCAGGAGAATGGCGAACTGAAATTTGCGGATGCGGCAGACAGCCGATATACGACTTTCAACAGCAGCGGTTACGGTTCGAGCTTGTATATGGCGAATTATTTCATTAATCTGTTCAAAGACAGACAGGATCCGAGAATTTTCACATTTGCAGAACAGACGACTTCGGCGAAAGAAAATGGTCTGGCAATTACTAATTTTAACGGTTACAACGGAGGAAATCCAACATCACCTTACGCCGATAATGCCGCTTTGATTACTGCTAAAAATATTTCAAAAGTCAACGAAAGATTTTATAAAGACCCAACCAACGAGCCCTCATCTATTCTTTCTTATGCTGAACTTGAATTTATTTTGGCAGAAGCGACAGCAAGAGGCTGGATTTTAGGGTCTGCTAAAATGCATTATGATAACGCCATCAAGGCGAGTTTTCAGTTTTACCAGACCTATGTGAAAAATCAGAATCAGTATTTTGCCGGATTTAATGTTGATAATTATTTGGCCAGCCCATTAGTGGTTTATAATAATTCAGCTCCGCTTCAGACTCAGCTCGAAAAAATTATTACCCACAAGTATATGACCATGTTCCATCAGGGACAATGGACTTCTTATCAGGATTATTTGAGAACAGGTTACCCTAATTTACCCTTGCAAACAGGCGTTACCGCACCTTCAAGATTCAGATATCCACAGGTGGAATACAATTATAACAATACTAATCTTCAAGCTGCATTGACTGCACAATATAACGGGCAGGATAATATTACTTCAAAACCTTGGTGGTTGCAGTAACAGAAAGCTAGCAATTTTGTAATTTTCAACTCAAGAAACCGTAAGCTGATGATGATACTTGCGGTTTCTTTCTTACTTAGTATTTTTCGATATGAACAGGAGAGAATTTTTAGAAAAATCCGGCATTTTAATGGCTGGTTTGGGGACTTCAAGTATGCTGCATCCGGCAATTTTAAAAGCATTAACAATAGAAGCTGCCGCCGGATCTACATTTTATGATGCGGAACATGTTGTGATTTTAATGCAGGAAAACAGATCCTTTGATCACGCTTTCGGATCTTTAAAAGGAGTTCGCGGATTTTTAGATCAAACTGCATTTATAAAAGAAGATGGTCAGTCGGTATTTTTTCAGAAAAATAATGATGGAAAATATGCCGCTCCGGGAAGATTAGATTTAAGAAATACCAAATCTACATGGATGAGTTCACTGCCGCATTCATGGTCTGATCAGCAACATGCCTTAAACGGAATGAAGTACGATAAATGGCTTCAGGCAAAAGCTTCCGGAAATAAAGACTATAAAGAAATGCCTTTGACTTTAGGATATTATAACCGTGAAGATTTACCTTTTTATTATCAGCTGGCAGATTCATTTACAATTTTCGACCAATATTTTTGTTCGTCATTAACGGGAACAACGCCCAACAGATTATTTCTTTGGTCTGGAACGCTTCGTGAACAGCAAAATGGGAAAGTAAAAGCCAATGTTTATAATGACAACATTGATTACGATAAAAACCGACAGGCAAGATGGAAAAGCTTTCCTGAGATTTTAGAGGAGAAAAATGTTTCGTGGCGAATTTATCAGAACGAAATCAGTCTTCCAAAAGGAATGCCTGGCGAAGAAGAATCATGGCTAAGCAATTTTACCGATAATCCGATTGAGTGGTTTGCTAATTTTAATGTAAAATTCTCGAAAGGCTATCATCAAAACATTCCCAATCTCATTCATCACTTAAAAGCTGAAATCGAGAAAAGCACGAAAAGCAAAAAACATTTTGAAAATATAATCAAAGAGCTTGAGGAAGATCTAATAAAATACCATCCCGACAATTTTGCAAAACTTTCACAAGAAGAAAAAAATCTCCATGAGAAAGCTTTTACTACCAATTCTGACGATCCTGATTACTGGAATCTAGAAATTGGAAAAGATGAGAACGGAGAAAGATTAGTCGTTCCGAAAGGTGATGTCTTGCATCAGTTCAGAAAAGATGTTTCTGATAAAAACCTTCCCACAGTTTCCTGGCTGGTTGCGCCCGAGAGGTTTTCAGATCATCCGGGTTCGCCTTGGTACGGAGCATGGTATATTTCTGAAGTTCTGAATATTTTAACCAAAGATCCTGAAACCTGGAAAAAAACAATCTTCATTATAAATTATGATGAGAATGACGGTTACTTTGATCATGTAATTCCTTTCGCACCGCCGTTAAATCCGAATCAATCTGTTGATATGAATGGAAAAGAGGGTGTAGAATATGTGAATAAGAATCAGGAATATATGTCAGGTGCTGACCTTCGTGATAACGAAAGAATTGAGGGAACGGTCGGTTTAGGATTCCGTGTTCCGATGATTATTGCATCACCGTGGACGAAAGGTGGTTTTGTCAACTCTCAGGTTTCAGATCATACCTCAGTTTTACAATTCCTCGAAAAATTCATTCAAAAAAAATTTAACAAAGATGTTTCGGTAGACAATATCAGCGATTGGCGAAGAGCCATCTGTGGTGATCTGACATCCGCTTTTAGTAAGTCTGAAAATAAAATTCCAGAAATGAATTACCTGGATCAAAAAGATTACGCAAAGATTATTAATTCCGCAAAAAATAAACCTACTCCACATCTCAAGTGGTATTCTGAAAAGGAACTCAATCATCAATTATTACAAATTCAGGAAAGAGGTGTAAAACCATCAAATCCATTACCTTATGATTATGAGGTCAACCTTAAAAATCATAAAATTGTGATGACCAACATTAAGGATGCTGCAGTACCTTTAATTATTTATGATAAAAATAAATTTGATACACCAGATTATTATTTTTCTTATGCGCTCTATGCAAAAGAAGAGATTTCTCACGAAGCAGATGTTGATTCTTATAATTTTGAAGTGACAGGTCCCAACGGTTTTGTAAGAAAATTTATCGGAAATAAAAAAGCCGAGGTAGAAATAACACTATCAAATAATATTTCAAAAAATGAAGTTGAAATAAAACTGAATAAGATCTCTGCTAAAAAAACATCTGTTATTTTAGAAAATTTTTATAATGGGGAAAAGCAAGAAATTCCTCTCGAATCATCAGAAAAATTAACTTTTAATCTTGACAAGACAAAAGGCTGGTACGATTTCAAAATAAGATCTGAAAATAACAGCTGGCATTTTGCCGGAAGAATAGAATCCGGAAAGCCTACAGTGACGGATCTGCATTGGGCTTAAAATAATTTAGAATTTAGATAAAAACTTATACAAAACAATGTGTAAGTTTTTTCTTTATTGAGTGAAATCATAAAATTCAAATATAATTTTTTAATAATTATGCAAATTTAAATTCAACAATACTGAATTATTGAGCCATAATACATAACAATAAAAATATATTTTTAAATATTTCATATTATATTGAATTTTTACTAACTTTCCATTCTAAAAATAACCCATGAGAAAAACAACATTAACCTTAGCTATGTCTTTAGCAGCTTTTGCTTTCTCAGCAAATCTAAAAGCACAAGACAGCAACACAGACAATCACACCATCGGGATTACTATTCCGGAAGTTGCACTCGTAGACATTGAGCCTGCTGCCAACAAAAACATAACTTTAGGATTTACAGCTCCTGATGAAGCTGGTCTTCCTATTGTTCCAAGTGGTACAAACAACACACTTTGGCTGAATTATTCATCGATTAAATCGACAGATAACCCCACCCGCAATGTTTCGGTAACAGTTGATGCAATAATTCCCGGTATCGACATCAGAGTAACTGCTGCTACAGCAACCGGTTCTGGAGGAGGAACTTTAGGAACTCCGTCTGCACAGTTGACACTAACTGCCGCAGATCAAACAATCATTTCTGGAATTGGAAGTGCTTATACAGGAGATGGCGCTAATAACGGCCACAACCTTACGTATGCATTAGCTGCAGGAAGCGGATCTGGTACCATCGCTGCTTATGCAGATCTTGAAGCAACTACAACTGCTGTTGCAACTGTGACCTACACTATTTCGGATAACTAAATTCTGAAAAACATCTTTTAAACCCGGAGAAATTTAAAATTTAAGTTTCTCCTAGTTTTTCTTGTCTCTGTTTTAAACTCAAACTTTACATTCACATGCTAAAGCGAACCATCTTTTTCATTATCCTAATGTTTTTATCTTGTATTGTAAAAGCGAACATTGTCATTCTGAACGGGCTTTCACATAATTACAAAGTAGAAAACGGACAGATTTATAAAGGAAAAATTTCCATAGAAAACACGAGCAACCAACCGCAGAACATAAAATTATTTCTGCAGGATTTTGGTTATCAATCAGACGGTTCTATACAGTATACTATTCCCAATACCAATCCTAAAAGCAATGCTGAATGGATTAAGATGAATACAAATTTAATCAGCTTAAAAGCAAAGGAAAAGACAGAAATTTTATACGAAATCACAGTTCCAAAGCAAGTTGCTGATGTGGGAAGCTATTGGAGCGTAATCATTTTAGAGCCAGTAGACAACATTAAACCAAGTAATGAAAAAGAAGGTGTAAATATAACATCCATCGTTCGGTACGCCATTCAAATTATTACTGATATAGATTCTGAAAAAGCAAAACCCAATCTAAAATTTGAAGGAGTAAAAATTGAAAAAGAAGATAAACTACATATTTTGAAAATTGCGGTCGCCAACGAAGGAAATCTTTATTGCAAACCCAGCGTAGCAATTGAAATTTATAACAAAAAAAACGGAGAAAAAGTCGCAAATTTTTCAAGTCTGCCAATGGGATTGCTGCCGCAGACTTCAAAATCATTTTATATCGATATCAGTAAAATGCCTCCGGAAAAATACAATGCGGTTCTCATCGCCACTGATGAGGACGAAAATGCATTCGCACTCAATATTGAATTAGAAATAAAGAATGATTAAAACGTGGTTACTCTATATTACCATTATATTCCCAGCACTTCTTTTTTCTCAAAAAAAAGACAGTTTACAACCGGGGACTTCCACTTCTATTTCATTTACCATAGAAAACAAAACTTCCAAGAATAAAATATTTGACATTGTGATTGAAACGTCTCACCAATCAATCACTCCGATTTTAAAAAATGATCAGATAAAAATTCCATCCAACGAAAGCAAAATCCATATTGTTCCATTAAAAATTGCTACAGAAACTCCACAAGGTCAATATAAAATTACAATAAAAGGAATCGAAAAAAATACCAAAGAAGAATTTATCCAAACTTCAGATTTTATCGTTTCCGGAAACAGAAAACTTACATTGACCAGCATTAATTCTCCTGAATTTGTAAAAGCCGGAGAAACTATTAAATCAACTTTCCTTTTAAAAAACAATGGCAATGCTTCTGAAAATTTAATTTTAGAAAGTAAAAATGCTGTCGTTGATGAAGATATTAATTTTAACTTACCTGCCGGAGAAGAAAAATTAATTACCATCAGTAAAATCACCAACCCAGAATTAGGGAAAAATGAATTTATAAATCTAAATCTTACAGTATATCCGGTAGGAAATCCCAAAGAGAATCAAACTATTTATACAAGCATCAAAATAATTTCAACCAAGCCTATTGAAGATAATATTTTTCATAGAATTCCCATCTCTGCATCAATGTCTTTTGTCAGAATGCAAAACCGTGGCGAATATAATGATGGATTTCAGGGAGAAATTTATGGAAAAGGAAGTTTAGATAAAGAAAATAAAAATCTTTTAGAATTCCGGGCCATTACAAAAAATCCTGTGGAATTCAATTCATTCACTCAATATGAAGAATATTTTGTGAATTATAAACGAGACAATTTATATATTCATCTAGGAGATAAAAATTACTCTTCTTCATTTTTAACGGAGTATGCAAGATATGGACGTGGCGCAGAGATCAGATTTGATTTTAAAAAAATAAGTTTTGGCGGTTTTTATAATCACCCAAGATTTTTCAGAGATATAAAAGATGAATTTAATTTTTACACGAAATTTAAAGTTGCCAAAGAATCAGAAATTACTGCCGGATATCTTTATAAGATCCCAAGAAAAGAAAACGTAAACTTTAGTTTTAGTAATTTACGATTAGATTCTAATGCGCATTTACCATACATCGCTGCGAAATTTAAGCTCAATAGTAACCTTGAAATTGCCGGAGAAACATCTTACAGCAAAACAGATAAAACAGAAGGAACGGCTTACATGTTGCAAACTCATGCAAATTTTAAACAAGTCAGCGGAAATCTGATGTATATGAGATCAAGCCCGGAATATGTAGGATATTTTAACAATACCAATACGTTTAATGGTAATGTACAGTTCAGGATTTCAAAAAAAATAAATTTAATTTCGACCTACACTCAGGATGCAAGAAATTTCCAAAGAGACACTTTATTTTTGGCAGCACCTTACAGAAAGTATTTGCAATACGGAATTCAGTATAAATATTTACCCAGTGGTTCAATTATGCTTTACAAAGGATTTCAAAGATATGAAGATCGATTGATGCCGAAAGAATTTGATTATAAGGAACAATTTTTCAAAGTAAGCCTTGACCAGCAAATCGGAATTTTTCAATTGAATTTTGAAGGACAATTTGGTAAAACTAATAATTTCTTGTCGGAATTTTCGGGCAATTCAAGTTTTTATACAGCGAATATAGGCTTCGAAAAGTTTAAAACTTCATTCAATCTATATGGAAGTTATGCGGTCACTTCACGCTATCAGCTACAAAACCAGAAACAGTTTTATTACGGTGCGAGAATGATGAGCCGGTTTTCTGATAAAACCAGTTTCAGTTTATTTTATCAGAATAATTATATGCCCGAAGATTATTATACGGATAGAAATCTTTTTGAACTTCTTTTTCATCAACAACTCTTCAGAGGACATGAATTTGATTTGTCTGCACGATACAATTTGCAAAGAGGAGAAATGGGAAATAAAGATTTTATTTTCTCACTTCGCTATACTTTAAGAATGAATGTTCCAATTCAAAAAACTGCGGAATACACAACACTTTCCGGAACGATCAATAATCTTGCAGTAAAAAAGGTAGACGGCATCCGTTTGATTTTGGGAAATCATCTTTCTGTAACAGACAAAAACGGAAATTACACATTCAAAAATGTTAATCCCGGAGAATACGTTTTAGAAATCGACCGATCAACAACAGAAATCAATGATATTCCAGATGTAAGTTTATCGGTTTCTTTAGTTTTAAATCAAAAAGAAAATATTTTTAATTTCGGGTTGACTAGTGCAGCGAGCATTCAGGGAAAAATTGATTACTCAGAACCAGAAAGTCAATTAAACTTTGCACAGCATTCATATAAAAAAGACAGAAAGAAAAAGGAAAATTTAATTATTGAAGCTTCAAACGGAGAACAGATTTATAGAAAGTTGGCAGTAATCGAGCAAAATTTTGATTTTACGTATCTGCGTCCCGGAGACTGGAAAGTTAAAGTGTATCGGAATGGTTTAGACAAAAAATATAAAATCCCAATTGATCAGTTTGATCTAAATTTAAAACCATCAGAATCAAAAAACATCATCATCAATGTTATCAAACAGCAATCTGAAATAAAATATCAGCAAGAGGGTATAAAAGTAAGTTACAACGAAAATAAAAAACAAAAATGAATTATTTTAAAATATTGATTTTAGCAGTTTGTTTATTTTCCAGTAGCCTATTTTCACAAACAACAGGAAACAGAACGGTTGGCATCACATTACCCGTTGTAACATTGATGGATATCGAACCTGCAGGAAATATTACAATGAATTTTACAGCACCGACTGACGCTGGAAGGCCATTGATTGCGCCCGCTTCCAATACCTCGAAGTGGATTAACTACACATCTGCAATCGCATCAGGTGGAACTACAAGGAGAATTACTGCTTCGGTAAATCAAGTGATACCGGGAGTTAATATCAGACTACAAGCTTCAACAGCATCAGGAGGAGCCGGTGTTTTCGGAACCCCAAACGCAACAGTAACTTTATCCACCACTGCACAAACAATTATCAGCGGAATTGGTGGAGCATTTACAGGCAACGGATCAAATAATGGGCATCGCATTACCATCACATTATCCGCCAACACTTATGCGAGCTTATCTGCCAGAACAAATACACCGGTTGTAATCACCTACACCATCACCGAATAACTTAAGATTATGAAGATAAAAACAAGATTGTTAAAATATTTCTGTAGCATCATCTTATTAGGATTCACAACAATTATAAAATCTCAGACTTTAACTGTAGGCGGAACAAACTGGACTGTGCCTATAGCTCCTATTACAGAAGCAGGAAATAATTATTCCGGAACTTATGAAAGTGCAGCCAATCAAATTCTTTTGGCGGCATCCGTTCCCCTACTTTTAGGAAATGCAAAAGTATCTGTGCATTATGAACCCAACCCAGCTTGGCATAATTCATTGCTTTTAGCAGCTAAGAGAACAGGAAATGGTACAACGCTCTGCGTACTTTGTACCATAACAGGTGGAACGACCTATTTGCCGTTTACCCAGACTGCTGTTGAATTATTCAGAATTCAAGCAGTTTTAGCATTAGCTTCATACTCCAATATTCCTATTCAAATACAATTGAGTGGAGTTTCAGTAACTACTCCAGTGGCCAGTTACAACAGCAGAATAGTTTTTACAATTAGTGGTCTTTAAAACTTCTCTCTTTTATTGGAAGCTTCATCCAGCTCTCCACTGTATCTTTTTTGTGCCTTTGCTTTTGCCGGATAACAAAAAAGGATGCCGTTTCGATCCGGGCTAGGGGTGACAACATACTTACATTACTTGTCAAAGCGGTCATTTTTTTTAC